>OGQJ01000941.1_pt1 | contig 28503 bp, 24 predicted proteins | sample 1553161 | NCBI WGS metagenome assembly OGQJ01 (sample SAMEA2579923, study PRJEB22360) | human gut metagenome | biome: human gut; feature: human-associated habitat; material: faeces | place: Denmark | collected 2008/2010 | reverse complement strand
CGCCGCCACTACGGCGGTGATACAGATGACGATCAGGGCGACAATCATCGCCTTATGCTGCTTCATTGCTCTCTTCTCCTTGACCTTACGGTCAGTAAGAGGCACTCTACATGTGTTCTGCATATAGGGGGCCTCGGGTTGATGGTAAAATATCACTCGGGGCTTTTCTCTATCTGCCGTTCAGCTAATGCCTGAGACAGACAGCCTCAAGCACCCGCCGCTATTATATCGCTCTCTTTAACCCATTCTGTTTTATCGATTCTAATCCTGAAGACGCCTCGCATTTTTGCGTAATCAATCTTTAGTACATTGTTTATTTTAACTCTTATGTGCGTTTTCATTTACAAAAGTTGAGATTATGAACAAGAGGTTTAAGTTATGCCTGAATGGTGAGTTATTACTGGAGAAAGTAATAGAAGATACAAAATATTCTTGTACAGAATTGAATTTTCTTTTTGTGAGGAAAAATGTTTATAAATCAATGAGTGATATTTAAAATCGACACACTTTTTGAAACACGATACCTCCACACCCGGGGGTAAAAGTAATCTGCGATCTCCATCACGCTTTGCCATTCACCTTTAAATATACTTTCTGAGTCGTTCTTAATCAAAATGAATTATCTGATGTATTGATTTCTATGGAACCATAAAAACAATGAATGGAGAGCATATTATATGTCTGCCAAAAGACGGCTTCTTATTGCGTGTGCCCTGACAACGATTTTCTATCACCTTCCTGCATATTCTTCATTAGAATATAAAGGTTCCTTTGGCTCAATAAATGCAGGTTATGCTGACTGGAATAGTGGCTTCGTTAACACTCATCGTGGTGAAGTATGGAAAGTGACTGCAGACTTTGGTGTGAATTTTAAAGAAGCCGAGTTTTACTCATTTTATGAAAGCAATGTGCTTAACCATGCCGTAGCGGGGCGTAATCATACCGTTTCTGCTATGACACATGTCAGACTCTTTGACTCCAATATGACTTTCTTTGGCAAGATCTATGGTCAATGGGATAACTCATGGGGTGACGATCTTGATATGTTTTATGGTTTGGGCTACCTCGGCTGGAATGGTTCATGGGGGTTTTTTAAACCGTATATTGGATTGCATAATCAATCTGGAGACTACGTCTCAGCCAAATATGGACAAACAAATGGCTGGAATGGTTATGTTGTTGGCTGGACAGCAGTATTACCTTTTACGTTATTTGACGAAAAATTTGTTTTATCTAACTGGAATGAAATAGAACTGGACAGAAATGATGCCTATGCGGAACAACAATTTGGTCGGAATGGGCTAAATGGCGGTTTAACAGTGGCCTGGAAGTTCTATCCTCGCTGGAAAGCCAGTGTGACGTGGCGTTATTTCGATAATAAGTTGGGCTACGATGGTTTTGGCGATCAAATGATTTATATGCTTGGTTATGATTTCTAATTTTCATCAGGGAATAATTATGCAGAAAACATTAATGGCCAGTTTGATCGGCCTTGCAGTTTGCACAGGGAATGCTTTTAATCCAGCCGTAGCCGCCGAAACTAAACAACCCAATTTAGTCATCATTATGGCGGATGATTTAGGCTATGGTGATTTGGCAACATATGGACATCAGATCGTTAAAACGCCCAATATAGACAGGCTTGCCCAGGAAGGCGTCAAATTTACCGACTATTATGCACCTGCCCCCTTAAGTTCTCCTTCACGGGCGGGACTATTAACAGGGCGGATGCCATTTCGTACCGGCATACGCTCATGGATCCCAACGGGAAAAGATGTGGCATTAGGGCGTAATGAACTCACGATTGCTAATCTACTCAAAGCGCAAGGGTACGACACGGCCATGATGGGTAAGCTGCATCTGAATGCAGGCGGCGATCGCACCGATCAGCCGCAGGCAAAAGATATGGGCTTTGATTACTCACTGGTTAATACGGCGGGTTTTGTTACCGACGCTACTCTGGATAATGCGAAGGAGCGTCCCCGTTTTGGCATGGTCTATCCAACGGGCTGGTTGCGTAACGGGCAACCCACACCACGTTCCGATAAAATGAGTGGTGAGTATGTCAGTTCGGAAGTCGTTAACTGGTTGGATAACAAAAAGGATAGTAAGCCTTTCTTCCTTTATGTCGCTTTTACCGAAGTGCACAGTCCCCTGGCTTCGCCCAAAAAATACCTCGACATGTACTCACAATATATGAGCGACTATCAGAAGCAGCATCCTGATTTATTTTATGGCGACTGGGCGGATAAACCCTGGCGTGGTACAGGAGAATATTATGCCAACATCAGTTATCTGGATGCTCAGGTTGGAAAAGTACTGGATAAAATCAAAGCGATGGGTGAAGAAGATAACACCATCGTTATTTTTACCAGTGATAACGGCCCAGTAACCCGTGAAGCACGTAAAGTTTATGAACTGAATTTGGCAGGGGAAACTGATGGATTACGTGGTCGCAAGGATAATCTCTGGGAAGGCGGCATCCGTGTTCCGGCAATTATTAAATACGGTAAACATCTTCCAAAGGGAATGGTTTCAGATACGCCTGTTTATGGTCTGGACTGGATGCCTACGCTGGCGAAAATGATGAACTTCAAATTACCGACGGACCGGACTTTTGATGGCGAATCGTTGGTTCCTGTCCTTGAGAACAAGGCGCTAAAACGTGAAAAGCCATTAATCTTCGGAATTGACATGCCATTCCAGGATGATCCAACCGACGAATGGGCGATACGTGATGGTGACTGGAAAATGATCATCGATCGTAACAATAAGCCAAAGTACCTATACAACCTCAAAACCGATCGTTTTGAGACCATTAATCAGATAGGTAAAAATCCAGACATTGAAAAACAAATGTATGGTAAGTTCTTAAAGTATAAAGCCGATATTGATAATGATTCATTAATGAAAGCCAGAGGTGATAAACCGGAAGCGGTAACCTGGGGCTAATCTGATAACCATAATAAATGTAATGTATGCCTTTCAGGGCTATGCCCGCCTGATTCAATGTTACACATTGAATCAGGTTCTTTTCTTTGACATATGACGATAATATCCGGGTATTCGCAGGGAGTGAATATGTTTACCAACGTAAATGTTGATTGTTGCAAAACACCAGGATGCAAAAACCTGGGGTTGTTGAATAGCCAGGATTATATTGCACAAGGCAAAAATATTTTATGTCGGGAATGCGGTTACTTGTTTCCTGTGATATCTGAACGATCTCTTAATATTTATCGTAATCGTGTTAATCATTCATGGAGAGGGTTGGTTCCACAATGTTCAGCTTGCGGAAGCACATCTCTGAAAAAGTATGGCTATTCAGCTCAGGGGCAGAGGAGAATGTATTGTCATCATTGTTCCAGAACTTTTATCACTCTGGATCATGTAAATACAACGCCGCGAAGAACACATTTAGCATTGATGATTGAGCAAGGCGCTTCACTTGCAGATATCCGTAAATTATTACTTCTTAATAGCACAGGGCTTAACCGTGAGTTGATGAAACTAGCCCGGGAAGTAAACTATAAAGAAAGTTGCCAATACTCTTCTGCTTCTGATATTTCTCTATCTACCCGCGCTTTTCGCGTAAAGTTTAACGGTAGTAACAACTATCTTTATAGTCTTGTTACCGCAGAAGAACAAAGCGGTAGAGTCGTCGCTATTTCAACAAATTATTCTTCATCAGCGGTAGAGTCGCATTATCAATATGCATCAAGTTATGAAGAGCGTTTGTCTCCAGGTACACTGGCGCATCACGTACAACGCAAGGAGTTACTTACTATGCGGCGTGATACCTTATTTGATATTGATTATGGTCGGGCGATATTACATCAAAACGATCCGGGGATGTTGGTGAAACCGGTTCTTCCGGCGTATCGCCATTTTGAACTGGTTAGAGCACTGACTGAAGCATATTCTATAAATATTCAACACTACCTTGATCACGAGTGCTTTATATTAGGCGGTTGTCTGATGGCTAACTTACAGCACATTCATCAAAGCCGGTGCCATATTTCCTTTGTGAAAGAACGCGGCGAGAAAACGACTCATTATGATACGCCGCCGCGGTTATTTTTGAGTGGTGGCGTGAGAAATAATGTCTGGCGTGCATTTTCCGCCCGTAATTATTCAATGGCTGTTTGTAACCTTACAGGAAACAAGAAAGCAAATGAAATGCGGTATTCGACGTTAGCAAGCGCGACTCGTTTTATCAACTTCCTGGAGTCTCATCCCTTTCTATCCTCATTAAACCGAATGTCGCCTGCCAATGTTGTCTCCACATTAGATATTTTCAAGCATCTCTGGAATAAACAGCTATAGCACAGTGCGATTTTATTATTACTTTTCCTAATTAATCCCTCAGAAATCCTGACCTTAAGCTATGATTATCAGGGCTTAGGGTCACTCGTGAGCGCTTACAGCCGTCAAAAACTCATCTCATCGCTGATGGCACAAATCCTTCAATGGTTCGTAAAAAACGAATTATTCCTACACTATAATCTGATTTTAACGATGATTCGTGCGGGGTAAAATAGTAAAAACGATCTATTCACCTGAAAGAGAAATAAAAAGTGAAACATCTGCATCGATTCTTTAGCAGTGATGCCTCGGGAGGCATTATTCTTATCATTGCCGCTATCCTGGCGATGATTATGGCCAATAGCGGCGCAACCAGTGGATGGTATCACGACTTTCTGGAGACGCCGGTTCAGTTCCGGGTTGGTTCACTCGAAATCAACAAAAACATGCTGTTATGGATAAATGACGCGCTGATGGCGGTATTTTTCCTGTTAGTCGGTCTGGAAGTTAAACGTGAACTGATGCAAGGATCGCTAGCCAGCTTACGCCAGGCCGCATTTCCAGTTATCGCCGCTATTGGTGGGATGATTGTGCCGGCATTGCTCTATCTGGCCTTTAACTATGCCGATCCGATTACCCGCGAAGGGTGGGCGATCCCGGCGGCTACTGACATTGCTTTTGCACTTGGTGTGCTGGCGCTATTGGGAAGTCGTGTTCCGTTAGCGCTGAAGATCTTTTTGATGGCTCTGGCTATTATCGACGATCTTGGGGCCATCATTATCATCGCATTGTTCTACACTAATGACTTATCGATGGCCTCTCTTGGCGTCGCGGCTGTAGCAATTGCGGTACTCGCGGTATTGAATCTGTGTGGTGTACGCCGCACGGGCGTCTATATTCTGGTTGGCGTGGTGTTGTGGACTGCGGTGTTGAAATCGGGGGTTCACGCAACCCTGGCGGGGGTAATTGTCGGCTTCTTTATTCCTTTGAAAGAGAAGCATGGGCGTTCTCCAGCGAAGCGACTGGAGCATGTGTTGCACCCGTGGGTGGCGTATCTGATTTTACCGCTGTTTGCATTTGCTAATGCTGGCGTTTCACTGCAAGGCGTCACGCTGGATGGCTTGGCCTCCATTCTGCCATTGGGGATCATCGCTGGCTTGCTGATTGGCAAACCGCTGGGTATTAGTCTGTTCTGCTGGTTGGCGCTGCGTTTGAAACTGGCGCATCTGCCTGAGGGAACGACTTATCAGCAAATTATGGCGGTGGGGATCCTGTGCGGTATCGGTTTTACTATGTCTATCTTTATTGCCAGCCTTGCCTTTGGTAGCGTAGATCCAGAACTGATTAACTGGGCGAAACTCGGTATCCTGGTCGGTTCTATCTCTTCGGCGGTAATTGGATACAGCTGGTTACGCGTTCGTTTGCGTCCATCAGTTTGACAGGACGGTTTACCGGGGAGCCATAAACGGCTCCCTTTTCATTGTTATCAGGGAGAGAAATGAGCATGTCTCATATCAATTACAACCACTTGTATTACTTCTGGCATGTCTATAAAGAAGGTTCCGTGGTTGGCGCAGCGGAGGCGCTTTATTTAACACCACAAACCATTACCGGACAGATTCGGGCGCTGGAAGAGCGCCTGCAAGGCAAATTATTTAAGCGCAAGGGACGTGGCCTCGAACCCAGCGAGCTGGGAGAGCTGGTCTATCGCTATGCCGATAAAATGTTCACCTTAAGCCAGGAAATGCTGGATATCGTGAACTATCGCAAAGAATCCAATTTATTGTTTGACGTTGGCGTGGCTGATGCACTTTCCAAACGCCTGGTCAGTAGCGTACTTAACGCCGCAGTGGTAGAAGGCGAGCCGATTCATCTTCGCTGCTTCGAATCCACCCACGAAATGCTGCTGGAGCAATTAAGTCAGCATAAACTGGATATGATCATTTCCGACTGTCCGATAGATTCTACGCAGCAGGAAGGCCTGTTCTCCGTGAGAATTGGCGAATGTGGCGTGAGTTTCTGGTGTACAAATCCACCACCGGAAAAACCGTTCCCGGCTTGTCTGGAAGAACGGCGGCTTTTGATTCCTGGGCGACGTTCAATGTTAGGGCGCAAATTGCTTAACTGGTTTAACTCCCAGGGATTAAACGTAGAAATCCTCGGCGAGTTTGATGATGCCGCGTTGATGAAAGCTTTTGGTGCGATGCACAATGCAATCTTCGTTGCCCCAACGCTTTATGCATATGACTTTTATGCCGATAAAACTGTCGTAGAAATTGGTCGCGTCGAAAATGTGATGGAAGAGTACCATGCTATTTTTGCTGAGCGGATGATTCAGCACCCGGCGGTACAGCGAATCTGCAATACGGATTATTCTGCGCTTTTTAGCCCAGCGGCACGTTAATCGGCAGCTCCCCCAAAGTTAAGGTGGGGGAGATAGATTAGTTGTACATTACCACGATTTTGACTCGGCTCATTATTTGCCCGCTTGAGACATTATTTCCATATGTACGCGGGCGAATAAATAGAGGAATCTGATTACTTCCTTCATGGGGATGCTGAAAAGAGTAGTAATTGCTTTTACCATACTGCATTTCATTCGTACCATCATTGGAGAGTTGAAAGCCTATTTGACCCGCACCGTCCTCACTGTTTTCTAACTCATTTTTTAATATGCTGGTTCCTGAATCCTGTATCGTCACTGGCTCAAAGTAATATTCAACATCACTGGGTTCAAAAACTAATTCACCTTGCTCACCCTGGATACAGTCAAATCTTATATGATGAAACTGATAATTTTCATTATTGATACGAGACAGTACAAATCGTCCAGTGTCGATAGATTGATCTTCAAAACCACAGGTCATTAAATTTACCTGTAAAATTGTATTTAAATTAAAATTTAAACGGACATTATTACAATTAGTATTATTCCCTGTACATGAACTCACTTCAATTTCGAACAACAAAGGAAAAGGCGTTCCTGGAAAAATGTCTGCGGTGTTAGAACTATCTTGTACAGATGCGATAGAATATGGAATGGTAAAATTTATCGCAGATAGCATTTCTTCTAAATTATAAGATGCCTTCCCTGGAAGCTCTATTTTTTTTACCGTCAGATTCAAATGGGAAATTAATAATATAATGACGACTTCCGACTTTAAACCTTAAAGCGTTCTGTGTTAAGAAATGAACTTTAATGGCGTTGGTCGTCTCTTGCAAGTCTGCACACTCAATGATATTCCCGGTGTTTTCAATTTTTTCGGCGGTGAGATTACCTTTCATACTTAGTGGCTTGAGTATATATGTTCCACGTTGTTCACCGACATTGGTCACTGCACAGGGAGCACTTTGCACAATAAAAGAATATAGACTCAAGGTGATTAATAAAAGCCACTTCATAGTAAACTCCTTTTACTGGCATATATATGTTTTGTTTTCATCGATAACGTGTTGAAAAGTAATAGTACAGAATAAGTTCTGTTCATCATTGAGAGCAACTTTTATGCCAGTGGGAATTTCATCTACGCGAATAAAAAGGCGACTACCCTGGCCAACGACTCCAATATTGTTTTCCTGGAGATCCAGTACGTCATAGCCAAAGGTTAATGGCGAACCATCGGGGCGCAGTGCCTGTATATACCTGGGCTTACGTTGGTCAGTTGTAAACTGCACATAAGAAACTGCTCCACGGTAAGGCGCAATAATTTGACGATTGCCCTGCAATTCTGTTTCACTTTCACTGTTTGCTATATCAAGTACCAGATGGTTTTCACGATGAGGTATCATCAGGTCGTAAACAACCTGGCCTTTGCTGTTTGTTCGGTTGTATTTTTGTCCATTAATATGCGCGCCTTCTAACCCAGGCGCATCCAGAATTGCAAATGTATCGGATAACTGGTTAGTTATATTAATACCACCGGGCCAGACAACTAATCCACTACTAATACTTCCACCACTTTGCCAGGCGTTTTTAGAATGGCTATAACTGCCATCTATTGTGGCGACGGGAGTTCTCCAGCTTAAATTCGTACCAAGCGAGGTATCATTATTTTGTTGTTGCTGATTAACATATATACCATAATTTAACTGATCATGTTCACCGGCTATGCCAGTAATTCCAGTATTGTTGGAGGAATAGCCATCTTTGGAAAATGAGGTCGAATTCGATAAGTTAATTTGGTGACGTGTTTTGGCAATATCATCCCCCCAGTAGAAAGGAATGGAGATAAACAGATTAAAACGCTCCTCTTCTTTGTCGTTTTCATCATAGGATTGGCTGGCAGAGAAAGTATAACTGATGCGTTGCCAGCTATTGGAATAACTGAATTGGTAATCTTTAGCATTTCCACTTCGCCCCCAGTAATTCCGCCAAAGCGCACTTAATGATACATTTCCCAGATTATTGGATAAAGGTTGCATGATATTGGCAGAAAGGCTATTTTTTCTGCCAATATCATAAAAATCGTCATAGTCACTCTGATGATTTATTTTATCATTTTCGTAAAGATGGTCGCTGAATGTCCTGTAATCCTGCGAAGCATAACGCCAGGCGGCCACGCTAAAGTGAGTAGCCGTTTGCAATAGATATTTATTATAGGCGACCTGATAGCTCGTACCTTCGTGTCTGGTATCATTATTTAACTTACTACTCGATCGGGTAGCATCAAAAGAGATTGCTCCCAGCGGTGTATTCCAACCATTTCCCAGAGTTATAGCATAATAGTTATCGGATAAAATCGTACCGCCATAAAGTGTCAAAAGATTGTTGAGGCCATATATATAATTTGCCTCGAGAAAGTCCTCCTGATTCTTGACACCATATATCTGACTGCGTCCGGCGATAAAATCGAAATTTGAAACACCAGGTTGCAGCATATTGGGCTCGGAAGAGTAGGGCACCAAAAAGGAACGAACACTACCATCTGCTTCCTTAATGCTGACATCGAGATCAGAGCCGCTGCCCGAAAGTTGCAAATCTGCGATAGTAAATGGTCCTGGGGGAACCTCTTTTTGGTAAATGGTATAGCCATTTTGCGATACCGTTATCAAGGCGTTACTTTGCGCAACACCTTGTACTAAAGGTGTAAAGCTTTGCATAGAATCAGGTAGCATTTGCATATCGCGAAATAAGCGTATTCCGCTAAATCGCAGAGAGTCGAATATGAGTGAGGATGTGTAATTTTCTCCTATCTGAACTGTGCTTAATATTTGCGACCAGCCACGTTCCAGGTAAAGAGTATTACTTTGCCATTTGCCTTTCATATCATCAGGTTTGCTATAACTGGCATCAGAGTGTAACTGCCAACTAAATAAATTTAATCCGCTGTTAAACCGGCCATAACTGGCTGTATTACTGTTATTATTGCTGTCATAAGAGCGATACTGACTTAAATTATAGGAGATATAAAAAACATCAATGCCGCGATCCCAACTTTCTGGGGGAACGTAGCCTCTTTCAAGTTCATTGATATACGCCTGTGGTACTGTTAAATTTAGTCGGTGTTCACTGATATCCCACTGATATTGTCCACCATGAACCGCTTCATCCAGTAAAATACAATTATCTTCTGTATTGAGGTTATCGGTCTTTACCCCCAGTGTGGTTAGCAGCACCTTAGGCAGACATGGTTTGGCTGGTGACTCTGGGATCGTGATATCTTTTTTCCCACGCCACTGGTGATTTACATAAAAATCAAGTTCGTAGTTTCCTGGAAGCGGTTGTTTATTATCGAAACGATATTCGGAAACTTTTTCTCCTCTCATGCCGCCAATCATGAAGTGCGTATCAAAAGTTTCTTCAGCATAACCCGGAAAAGAATACAAAAAAATAATAGCAGCGACCCATCGTGTCGTCCTTAACATGACTTTTTCCTGTTATCTCGCGGCGATTTTACTATGGATGTTATTCCCGTAATCATCAACTACCGTTAGTTCATATTCTGATGCGTGGTTATTTTTTAATGTAATGTCGTTGTTCGAAAATGGAGGTAGTAAGATACTTTCATTATTAACTTTCACGTTTTGTGCTTTGATAGTTGTAATCGTTATCCAGTTGGCTGTTTCGTTGTTTATTGAGATGGCGTTATTTTTCTTTTTGATATTTAATTGAGAAAAGCTTTTTTTATCTACTGGAGCGATTCCGCTTGGACGCCAAAGTAACTTTATACGGTTTTGCAATGCAAGCTTAATTTTGTTTTTTCCTGCATTTTGTGGGTTGTTTGGAGGGATATCCAGAACATTTAGATAAAATAAACTTTCTTTATTGTGAGGCAAATTATTTGGCATTTTTCTTATTTTAAGTTGTTGGCCAGAACCGCCTGCTACACGACTTACTGGTGGTGTGAGAATAAATGGGACCTGAATTTTTTCTGGCGCGATAGTTGTGTTCCCATCATCGATCCATGCCTGAATTAAAGAGGCATTTTTACTTTGATTCATTAACTGTACGAGAACTTCTCTGTTTTTTTCCGGATAAATAATGCGCGTACCATAGATGACCACACCGGCATGAACAGGTAAAATAAAAAATGACATCAGTAATGCTGTTATTATTCTCACGTAACCACTCCGTAAATAATACCGGTAGCAGAGCTACCGGCAAAAAACGTTAATCTGCACTGATTTTAATCGTTACGGTTGACTCTACGGAGCCTTTTGTAACAGGATTGCCACTTGTGCGGGCATATTGTGCACTTAAATTAAGAAAATATTGACCAGAGCCATTATCTTTCAGCGGTGTTTTTAACCCCGGTCTCATTCTGGTCAAAGTTCCATCATCGAGGAAAATGGCAAAGCCAATGTTCTCAGCAGTTCCTTTATTCAGCGTAAAGTTATTAGCATCAAACTCTGATGCTAGCACTTCGATACTGGGGGCTGTATTGCCGTCACACTGAATTTCTAAGTCATGAGAGGTTGAACCGGTTTTTAAAGTGTAGATTTCATTATTGATAAGTTGATTCATTGCACTGGTTACAACATCTTCGACAACGATATCTGTTGTCGAATCACCATTAACAAAGTAACACGTTGTATCAACAACTTCTCCTCTAATGGTTAGTGTTCCTTGATCGACATCCTTGGCGAAGGTTGTTGCGCTAAACATCAACGTTGTCGCAACGAAGGGAATAATATACTTTTTCATAAATCATCCTTAATTAACTGGTATGGAAGGTCACTCGTTTTCAAACCCGATTATGTGATCAGGTTGTTATTATTTAGATTAATGTTTAAATTTTTTAATTTCTTGATGTGAAGTTGATGAAACTTTGAAAATTTAATATTCTTAATTGTTCCCTTCTTTATAAGAAGAGCAAGGTGCCATCATTAGAGTGACAGAGTGGGATGTTTAAGATCATGCTTCAGATTATTTTTTGTTTCTCTGCAGTGAATTAATAATCATCACAGATAATTTCATTCTGAAATTACTTCTTTTGGGAGTGTTTTAATCTTGATGAACTATGTTTTTCATAAGGAGTATACACTCGTTGATGCTCTGAAGGTATTTTCTCATTTCTGAGGATGTTTTGTCGTAATCGAGCATAAACTTATTAAGTTCTTTATACACATCATTATTTAGCTTTACATTGTCGCGAACTAAAGTTTGTATCAATGGTATCAAAATTTCGAAACGGGACGGTTTGTCATCAATACTTGCCAGGGTTTTGAATACTCCGGTGTATCGGTAACCTAAGTGCTTATTGACAAGTTGAGTGGTCCATCGACCAGGCATAATATCTTCACAGCGCAAATTTTTTATCCTGGTATTAGTGAACGATGTTCCAAATATGTTGCTTTTTTTAATGAAGAGATTATTTATGTCTCCATTCGAAAAGATGGTGTTTGATAAGTCGCTTTCAAAACATGATATATTGGATAATACACAACCAAAATAATACCCATATGAAAGATTGCTCTTTTCTATTGTTATATTTGATAGCAATAGTTTATTTATATTAATATTATGGGTAATCAAATACTGGATTTTTTGCTCGTTAAGTTCATACATCTCCAGTGATTTATTATAGGGTAATAAAAGTATAAATTCCTTTATATTATCTCCGCAGTAAGAAAAGACAACACCAAATTTATTGGTGACCATGTTTTCAGTTGAGCAGTAAGCTGACTTTTCTATTAACCGACTGGGCACGCTTTTAAATAAAGATAATTTTTCACATAGTTGTGAATATGCCGCATTGCTAGTTTTAAAATTTTGCCATGTTTTTTCCTGGTTATCATCTGTCGATGAGACGGGGATTTTCAAGCATTGTTTATTGTATAGCTCAGGATAAATATTCTTTTTAATTAGATTTTTGATTTCCTTATTAAAATAACTTTTTTTCTTGTCTATTGCACTGTATTTAGCGTTTTGTGACGTCTCCTGATGATCATAAAATGACTGGAGGTTTCTGCAGGCCTCATAAAATATTTCAGGAGTATATAGCTGTGGGTATATTTCTTGGTTGAAGTTTTCCTTTAAAAACTTAACGAATTTTTCATAGCATTCTTGATATATCTTAATCTCTTCAGAAAGACATTCGCTTGTTATGTCATCAAAAACATCCAATCTAAGTAATGTAATGCCTTTGTGTTTAAAAAAAGATAATTGAACTGTATGTTCTATGAGTTTACATCTATAAAAATGTGCATCTCTTAGATGAGTGTATTGAAAAAAATGATGAAGGACTGGAGATGGTTTAGGCAAATCCTGGTTTCTAAAAAAGTCATCAAACAAAATTAAGAACTCGGTTTTATACTCGCAAAACACTTTTACTAACTCATTTTTTCTTGTTTTATTTATTATTACATCATCTGCTATATTTGATTTATAAAGACAATGTGGCGAAGTTGAGATACCATCTGTCATTATCAGTCCTTGAAGTTGATGAATTTTTATTAATTTAATTTATGAGTGAATGTGACTACTATCAAAAATCGCTCATTAATTTTAAGAAGTACAATATAAATAGGTAGATAACCTGTGTTGATTGCTGTTAATAATTTACAAGGTCTAATAAGGAGATATTTATGAATGGTTAAAGTGTATAGGAATTTAATTCAAAAATAGAGTGGTCTTAAGTTTAATACCTCAATGTGTATCACAATCTCCACATTCTGTGTAGGGGGAGTCTGAAGATTGAGTAGATATTCTTATTCAGAATGTATCAACCGATGATTCTACGATTCTTAAGCCACGAAGAGTTCAGAGAGTGTAACTGCATGTCTGCAAGAACCAGCATCTTTTAACTATCTGGCAACCGGCAGTGTGTTTTCTCACACATCACAAAGCAGCAGGCATAAAAAAACCCGCTTGCGCGGGCTTTTTCACAAAGCTTCAGCAAATTGGCGATTAAGCCAGTTTGTTGATCTGTGCAGTCAGGTTAGCCTTATGACGTGCAGCTTTGTTTTTGTGGATCAGACCTTTAGCAGCCTGACGGTCCACGATTGGTTGCATTTCGTTAAATGCTTTCTGTGCAGCAGCTTTGTCGCCAGCTTCGATAGCTGCGTATACTTTCTTGATGAAAGTACGCATCATAGAGCGACGGCTTGCGTTGTGCTTACGAGCCTTTTCAGACTGAATGGCGCGCTTCTTAGCTGATTTGATATTAGCCAAGGTCCAACTCCCAAATGTGTTCTATATGGACAATTCAAAGGCCGAGGAATATGCCCTTTTAGCCTTCTTTTGTCAATGGATTTGTGCAAATAAGCGCCGTTAATGTGCCGGCACTCGTTACGTAGTGATGGCGCAGGATTCTACCAGCTTGCGGGGTGTGAATACAGCTTTTCCGCGATAAAAATTGCAGCAGGCGGTCAGTTTCTTCCCGTGATTTGCGCCATGGCAATGAAAAGCCACTTCTTTCTGATTTCGGTACTCAATCGCCGGTTAACCTTGACCTCTGTACAAGGTATACTCGGACGATTTTCACTGTTTTGAGCCAGACATGAAGCTGATACGCGGCATACATAATCTCAGCCAGGCCCCGCAAGAAGGGTGTGTGCTGACTATTGGTAATTTCGACGGCGTGCATCGCGGTCATCGCGCGCTGTTACAGGGCTTGCAGGAAGAAGGGCGCAAGCGCAACTTACCGGTGATGGTGATGCTTTTTGAACCTCAACCACTGGAACTGTTTGCAACCGATAAAGCCCCGGCACGACTGACCCGGCTGCGGGAAAAACTGCGTTACCTTGCAGAGTGTGGCGTTGATTACGTGCTGTGTGTACGTTTCGACAGGCGTTTCGCGGCGTTAACCGCGCAAAATTTCATCAGCGATCTTCTGGTGAAGCATTTGCGCGTAAAATTTCTTGCCGTAGGTGATGATTTCCGCTTTGGCGCTGGTCGTGAAGGCGATTTCTTGTTATTACAGAAAGCTGGCATGGAATACGGCTTCGATATCACCAGTACGCAAACTTTTTGCGAAGGTGGCGTGCGTATCAGCAGCACCGCCGTGCGTCAGGCGCTGGCGGATGACAATCTGGCTCTGGCAGAAAGTTTACTGGGGCACCCGTTTGCCATCTCCGGGCGTGTAGTCCACGGTGATGAATTAGGGCGCACTATAGGTTTCCCGACGGCGAATGTACCGCTACGCCGTCAGGTTTCCCCGGTGAAAGGGGTTTATGCGGTAGAAGTGCTGGGTCTCGGTGAAAAGCCGTTACCCGGCGTGGCAAACATCGGAACACGCCCAACGGTTGCCGGTATTCGCCAGCAGCTGGAAGTGCATTTGTTAGATGTTGCAATGGACCTTTACGGTCGCCATATACAAGTAGTGCTGCGTAAAAAAATACGCAATGAGCAGCGATTTGCGTCGCTGGACGAACTGAAAGCGCAGATTGCGCGTGATGAATTAACCGCCCGCGAATTTTTTGGGCTAACAAAACCGGCTTAAGCCTGTTATGTAATCAAACCGAAACACGGAACCGAGAATCTGATGAGTGACTATAAATCAACCCTGAATTTGCCGGAAACAGGGTTCCCGATGCGTGGCGATCTCGCCAAGCGCGAACCGGGAATGCTGGCGCGTTGGACTGATGATGATCTGTACGGCATCATCCGTGCGGCTAAAAAAGGCAAAAAAACCTTCATTCTGCATGATGGCCCTCCTTATGCGAATGGCAGCATTCATATTGGTCACTCGGTTAACAAGATTCTGAAAGACATTATCGTGAAGTCCAAAGGGCTTTCCGGTTATGACTCGCCGTATGTGCCTGGCTGGGACTGTCATGGTCTGCCGATCGAGCTGAAAGTAGAGCAAGAATACGGTAAGCCGGGTGAGAAATTCACCGCTGCCGAGTTCCGCGCCAAGTGCCGCGAATACGCTGCGACCCAGGTTGACGGTCAACGCAAAGACTTTATCCGTCTGGGCGTGCTGGGCGACTGGTCGCACCCGTACCTGACCATGGACTTCAAAACTGAAGCCAATATCATCCGCGCGCTGGGCAAAATCATCGGCAACGGTCACCTGCACAAAGGCGCGAAGCCGGTGCACTGGTGCGTTGACTGCCGTTCTGCACTGGCAGAAGCGGAAGTTGAGTATTACGACAAAACTTCTCCGTCCATCGACGTCGCTTTCCAGGCGGTCGATCAGGATGCATTGAAAGCAAAATTTGCCGTAAGCAACGTTAACGGCCCAATCTCGCTGGTGATCTGGACCACTACGCCGTGGACTCTGCCTGCCAACCGCGCAATCTCTATTGCACCTGATTTCGACTATGCGCTGGTGCAGATCGACGGTCAGGCCGTGATTCTGGCGAAAGATCTGGTTGAAAGCGTAATGCAGCGTATCGGCGTGACCGATTACACCATTCTCGGCACGGTAAAAGGTGCGGAGCTTGAGCTGCTACGCTTTACCCATCCGTTTATGGACTTCGATGTTCCGACAATTCTCGGCGACCACGTTACGCTGGATGCCGGTACCGGTGCCGTTCACACCGCGCCTGGCCACGGCCCGGACGACTATGTGATCGGTCAGAAATACGGCCTGGAAACCGCTAACCCGGTTGGCCCGGACGGCACTTATCTGCCGGGTACTTACCCGACGCTGGATGGCGTGAACGTTTTCAAAGCGAACGACATCGTTGTTGCGCTGCTGCAGGAAAAAGGCGCGCTGTTGCACGTTGAGAAAATGCAGCACAGCTATCCGTGCTGCTGGCGTCACAAAACGCCGATCATCTTCCGTGCGACGCCGCAGTGGTTCGTCAGCATGGATCAGAAAGGTCTGCGTGCGCAGTCACTGAAAGAGATCAAAGGCGTGCAGTGGATCCCGGACTGGGGCCAGGCGCGTATCGAGTCGATGGTTGCTAACCGTCCTGACTGGTGTATCTCCCGTCAGCGCACCTGGGGCGTACCGATGTCACTGTTCGTGCATAAAGACACGGAAGAGCTGCATCCGCGTACCCTCGAACTGATGGAAGAAGTGGCTAAACGCGTGGAAGTTGACGGCATCCAGGCGTGGTGGGATCTCGATGCGAAAGAGATCCTCGGCGACGAAGCTGACCAGTACGTGAAAGTGCCGGATACTCTCGACGTATGGTTTGACTCCGGATCTACCCACTCTTCCGTTGTTGACGTGCGTCCGGAATTTGCCGGTCACGCAGCGGACATGTATCTGGAAGGTTCAGACCAGCACCGTGGCTGGTTCATGTCCTCTCTGATGATCTCTACCGCGATGAAGGGTAAAGCGCCGTATCGTCAGGTACTGACCCACGGCTTTACCGTGGATGGTCAGGGTCGCAAGATGTCTAAATCCATCGGCAACACCGTTTCGCCGCAGGATGTGATGAACAAACTGGGCGCGGATATTCTGCGTCTGTGGGTGGCATCAACTGACTACACCGGTGAAATGGCCGTTTCTGACGAGATCCTGAAACGTGCTGCCGACAGCTATCGTCGTATCCGTAACACCGCGCGCTTCCTGCTGGCAAACCTGAACGGTTTTGATCCGGCAAAAGATATGGTGAAACCGGAAGAGATGGTGGTACTGGATCGCTGGGCCGTAGGTTGTGCGAAAGCGGCACAGGAAGACATCCTCAAGGCGTACGAAGCATACGATTTCCACGAAGTGGTACAGCGTCTGATGCGCTTCTGCTCCGTTGAGATGGGTTCCTTCTACCTCGACATCATCAAAGACCGTCAGTACACCGCCAAAGCGGACAGCGTGGCGCGTCGTAGCTGCCAGACTGCGCTGTATCACATCGCAGAAGCGCTGGTTCGCTGGATGGCACCAATCCTCTCCTTCACCGCTGATGAAGTGTGGGGCTACCTGCCGGGCGAACGTGAAAAATACGTCTTCACCGGCGAGTGGTACGAAGGCCTGTTTGGTCTGGCAGACAGTGAAGCGATGAACGATGCGTTCTGGGACGAGCTGTTGAAAGTGCGTGGCGAAGTGAACAAAGTCATTGAGCAAGCGCGTGCCGACAAGAAAGTGGGTGGCTCGCTGGAAGCGGCAGTAACCTTGTATGCAGAACCGGAACTGGCGGCGAAACTGACCGCGCTGGGCGATGAATTACGATTTGTCCTGTTGACCTCCGGCGCTACCGTTGCAGACTATAACGACGCTCCTGCTGATGCTCAGCAGAGCGAAGTACTCAAAGGGCTGAAAGTCGCATTGAGTAAAGCCGAAGGTGAGAAGTGCCCACGCTGCTGGCACTACACCCAGGATGTCGGCAAGGTGGCGGAACACGCAGAAATCTGCGGCCGCTGTGTCAGCAACGTCGCCGGTGACGGTGAAAAACGTAAGTTTGCCTGATGAGTCAATCGATCTGTTCAACAGGGCTACGCTGGCTGTGGCTGGTGATAGTCGTGCTGATTATCGATCTGGGCAGCAAATACCTGATCCTCCAGAACTTTGCTCTGGGGGATACGGTCCCGCTGTTCCCGTCGCTTAATCTGCATTATGCGCGTAACTATGGCGCGGCGTTTAGTTTCCTTGCCGATAGCGGCGGCTGGCAGCGTTGGTTCTTTGCCGGTATTGCGATTGGTATTAGCGTGATCCTGGCAGTGATGATGTATCGCTCGAAGGCCACGCAGAAGCTAAACAATATCGCTTACGCGCTGATTATTGGCGGTGCGCTGGGCAACCTGTTCGACCGCCTGTGGCACGGCTTCGTTGTCGATATGATCGACTTCTACGTCGGCGACTGGCACTTCGCTACCTTCAACCTTGCCGATACTGCCATCTGTGTCGGTGCGGCACTGATTGTGCTGGAAGGTTTTTTGCCTTCTAAAGCGAAAAAACAATAATAAACCCTGCCGGATGCAGCCTACAGATTGCTGCGAAATCGTAGGCTGCATCCGGCAAAAATCCTCAAAATATAAGAGCAAACCTGCATGTCTGAATCTGTACAGAGCAATAGCGCCGTCCTGGTGCACTTCACGCTAAAACTCGACGATGGCACCACCGCCGAGTCTACCCGCAACAACGGTAAACCGGCGCTATTCCGCCTGGGCGATGCTTCTCTTTCCGAAGGGCTGGAGCAACACCTGCTGGGGCTGAAAGTGGGCGATAAAACCACTTTCTCGCTGGAGCCAGATGCGGCGTTTGGCGTGCCGTCACCGGACCTGATTCAGTACTTCTCCCGCCGTGAGTTTATGGATGCAGGCGAGCCAGAAATTGGCGCAATCATGCTTTTTACCGCAATGGATGGCAGTGAGATGCCTGGCGTGATCCGCGAAATTAACGGCGACTCTATTACCGTTGATTTCAACCATCCGCTGGCCGGGCAGACCGTTCATTTTGATATTGAAGTGCTGGAAATCGATCCGGCACTGGAGGCGTAACATGCAGATCCTGTTGGCCAACCCGCGTGGTTTTTGTGCCGGGGTAGACCGCGCTATCAGCATTGTTGAAAACGCGCTGGCCATTTACGGCGCACCGATATATGTCCGTCACGAAGTGGTGCATAACCGCTATGTGGTCGATAGCCTGCGCGAGCGTGGGGCTATCTTTATTGAGCAGATTAGCGAAGTACCGGACGGCGCGATCCTGATTTTCTCCGCACACGGTGTTTCTCAGGCGGTACGTAACGAAGCGAAAAGCCGTGATTTGACGGTATTCGACGCCACCTGTCCGCTGGTGACCAAAGTGCATATGGAAGTCGCCCGCGCCAGTCGCCGTGGCGAAGAATCTATTCTCATCGGCCACGCCGGTCACCCGGAAGTGGAAGGTACGATGGGTCAGTACAGTAACCCGGAAGGGGGAATGTATCTGGTCGAATCGCCAGACGATGTGTGGAAACTGACGGTCAAAAACGAAGAGAAGCTCTCCTTTATGACCCAAACCACGCTGTCGGTGGATGACACGTCTGATGTGATCGACGCGCTGCGTAAACGCTTCCCGAAAATTGTCGGTCCGCGCAAAGATGACATCTGCTACGCCACGACTAACCGTCAGGAAGCGGTACGCGCCCTGGCAGAACAGGCGGAAGTTGTGCTGGTGGTCGGTTCGAAAAACTCCTCCAACTCCAACCGTCTGGCGGAGCTGGCCCAACGTATGGGCAAACGCGCGTTTTTGATTGACGATGCGAAAGATATCCAGGAAGAGTGGGTGAAAGAGGTTAAATGCGTCGGCGTGACTGCGGGCGCATCGGCTCCGGATATTCTGGTGCAGAATGTGGTGGCACGTTTGCAGCAGCTGGGTGGTGGTGAAGCCATTCCGCTGGAAGGCCGTGAAGAAAACATTGTTTTCGAAGTGCCGAAAGAGCTGCGTGTCGATATTCGTGAAGTCGATTAAGTCATTAGCAGCCTAAGTTATGCGAAAATGCCGGTCTTGTTACCGGCATTTTTTATGGAGAAAACATGCGTTTACCTATCTTCCTCGATACTGACCCCGGCATTGACGATGCCGTCGCCATTGCCGCCGCGATTTTTGCCCCCGAACTCGACCTGCAACTGATGACCACCGTCGCGGGTAATGCCTCGGTTGAGAAAACCACCCGCAACGCCCTGCAACTGCTGCATTTCTGGAATGCGGAGATTCCGCTCGCCCAGGGAGCCGCTGTGCCGCTGGTACGCGCACCGCGTGATGCAGCATCTGTGCACGGCGAATCGGGAATGGCTGGCTACGACTTTGTTGAGCACAACCGAAAGCCACTCGGGATACCAGCGTTTCTGGCGATTCGTGATGCCCTGATGCGTGCACCAGAGCCTGTTACCCTGGTGGCCATTGGCCCGTTAACCAATATTGCGCTGTTACTTTCACAATGCCCGGAATGTAAGCCGTATATTCGCCGTCTGGTGATCATGGGCGGTTCTGCTGGTCGCGGCAACTGCACACCAAACGCCGAGTTTAATATCGCTGCCGATCCAGAAGCGGCAGCCTGTGTCTTCCGTAGCGGAATCGAAATTGTCATGTGCGGTCTGGATGTCACCAATCAGGCAATATTAACCCCTGACTATCTCGCTACTTTGCCGGAGTTGAATCGCACCGGAAAAATGCTCCACGCCCTGTTTAGCCACTACCGTAGCGGCAGTATGCAAAGCGGTCTGCGAATGCACGATCTCTGCGCCATCGCCTGGCTGGTGCGCCCAGACTTGTTCACTCTCAAACCGTGTTTTGTCGCGGTAGAAACTCAGGGTGAATTTACCTCAGGCACGACGGTTGTTGATATCGACGGCTGCCTGGGCAAACCAGCCAATGTAAAGGTGGCATTGGATCTGAATGTAAAAGGCTTCCAGCAGTGGGTAGCTGAGGTGCTGGCTCTGGTGCCGTAACCTGTCACATGTTATCGGCATGCAGTCATTCATCGACTCATGCCTTTCACTGATATCCCTCCCTGTTTATCATTAATTTCTAATTATCAGCGTTTTTGGCTGGCGGCGTAGCGATGCGCTGGTTACTCTGAAAACGGTCTATGCAAATTAACAAAAGAGAATAGCTATGCATGATGCAAACATCCGCGTTGCCATCGCGGGAGCCGGGGGCCGTATGGGCCGCCAGTTGATTCAGGCGGCGCTGGCATTAGAAGGCGTGCAGCTGGGCGCGGCGCTGGAGCGCGAAGGATCTTCTTTACTGGGCAGCGATGCGGGCGAACTGGCCGGAGCCGGGAAAACAGGCGTTACTGTGCAAAGTAGTCTTGATGCGATAAAAGATGATTTTGATGTGTTTATCGATTTTACCCGTCCGGAAGGTACGCTGAACCATCTCGCTTTTTGTCGCCAGCATGGCAAAGGGATGGTGATCGGCACTACGGGGTTTGACGAAGCCGGTAAACAGGCGATTCGTGACGCCGCCGCCGATATTGCGATTGTCTTTGCCGCCAATTTTAGCGTTGGCGTTAACGTCATGCTTAAACTGCTGGAGAAAGCAGCCAAAGTGATGGGGGACTACACCGATATCGAAATTATTGAAGCACATCATAGACATAAAGTTGATGCGCCGTCAGGCACCGCACTGGCAATGGGAGAGGCGATCGCCCACGCCCTGGATAAAGATCTGAAAGATTGCGCGGTCTACAGTCGTGAAGGCCATACCGGTGAACGTGTGCCTGGCACCATTGGTTTTGCCACCGTGCGTGCAGGTGACATCGTTGGCGAACATACCGCGATGTTTGCCGATATTGGCGAGCGTCTGGAGATCACCCATAAGGCATCCAGCCGCATGACATTTGCTAACGGTGCGGTAAGATCGGCTTTGTGGTTGAGTGGTAAGGAAAGTGGTCTTTTTGATATGCGAGATGTGCTTGATCTCAATAATCTGTAACCACAAAATATTTATAGTGATGCAAAAATAACACATTTAATTCATTGAATATAAAGGGCTTTAATTTTTGGCCCTTTTATTTTTAGTGTTATGCTTTTAAATTTAATGCAAATGCCGAAAATTACATGTTTTGCATTCTGTTTTTGTTGTTTTAATGTAAATTTTGACCATTTGGTCCACTTTTTTCTGCTCATTTTGATTTCATGCAATCTTCTTGCTGCGCAAGCGTTTTCCAGAACATGTTATATGATCTTTTTGTCGCTTAATGCCTGTAAAACATGCATGAGCCACAAAATAATATAAAAAATCCCGCCATTAAGTTGACTTTTAGCTCCCATATCTCCAGAATGCCGCCGTTTGCCAGAAATTCGTCGGTAAGCAGATTTGCATTGATTTACGTCATCATTGTGAATTAATATGCAAATAAAGTGAGTGAATATTCTCTGGAGGGTGTTTTGATTAAGTCAGCGCTATTGGTTCTGGAAGACGGAACCCAGTTTCACGGTCGGGCCATAGGGGCAACAGGTTCGGCGGTTGGGGAAGTCGTTTTCAATACTTCAATGACCGGTTATCAAGAAATCCTCACTGATCCTTCCTATTCTCGTCAAATCGTTACTCTTACTTATCCCCATATTGGCAATGTCGGCACTAATGACGCCGATGAAGAATCTTCTCAGGTACATGCCCAAGGTCTGGTGATTCGCGATCTGCCGCTGATTGCCAGCAACTTCCGTAATACCGAAGACCTCTCTTCTTACCTGAAGCGCCATAACATCGTGGCGATTGCCGATATCGATACCCGTAAGCTGACGCGTTTACTGCGCGAGAAAGGCGCACAGAATGGCTGCATTATCGCGGGCGATAACCCGGATGCGGCGCTGGCGTTAGAAAAAGCCCGCGCGTTCCCAGGTCTGAACGGCATGGATCTGGCAAAAGAAGTGACCACCGCAGAAACGTATAGCTGGACACAAGGGAGCTGGACGCTGACCGGCGGCCTGCCAGAAGCGAAGAAAGAAGACGAGCTGCCGTTCCACGTCGTGGCTTATGATTTTGGTGCCAAGCGCAACATCCTGCGGATGCTGGTGGATAGAGGCTGTCGCCTGACCATCGTTCCGGCGCAAACTTCTGCGGAAGATGTGTTGAAAATGAATCCAGACGGCATCTTCCTCTCCAACGGTCCTGGCGACCCGGCCCCGTGCGATTACGCCATTACCGCCATCCAGAAATTCCTCGAAACCGATATTCCGGTATTCGGCATCTGTCTCGGTCATCAGCTGCTGGCGCTGGCGAGCGGTGCGAAGACCATCAAAATGAAATTTGGTCACCACGGCGGCAACCATCCGGTTAAAGATGTTGAGAAAAACGTGGTGATGATCACCGCCCAGAACCACGGTTTTGCGGTGGACGAAGCAACATTACCTGCAAACCTGCGTGTCACGCATAAATCCCTGTTCGACGGTACGTTACAGGGCATTCATCGCACCGATAAACCGGCGTTCAGCTTCCAGGGTCACCCGGAAGCCAGCCCTGGTCCACACGACGCCGCGCCGTTGTTCGACCACTTTATCGAGTTAATTGAGCAGTACCGTAAAACCGCTAAGTAATCAGGAGTAAAAGAGCCATGCCAAAACGTACAGATATAAAAAGTATCCTGATTCTGGGTGCGGGCCCGATTGTTATCGGTCAGGCGTGTGAGTTTGACTACTCTGGCGCGCAAGCGTGTAAAGCCCTGCGTGAAGAGGGTTACCGCGTCATTCTGGTGAACTCCAACCCGGCGACTATCATGACCGACCCGGAAATGGCTGATGCAACCTACATCGAGCCGATTCACTGGGAAGTGGTACGCAAGATTATTGAAAAAGAGCGCCCGGACGCGGTGCTGCCAACCATGGGGGGGCAGACGGCGCTGAACTGTGCGCTGGAGCTTGAGCGTCAGGGCGTGCTGGAAGAGTTCGGCGTCACCATGATTGGTGCCACTGCCGATGCGATTGATAAAGCCGAAGACCGCCGCCGTTTCGACGTAGCGATGAAGAAAATCGGTCTGGAAACTGCGCGTTCCGGTATCGCTCATTCAATGGAAGAAGCGCTGGCGGTTGCCGCTGAAGTTGGCTTCCCGTGCATTATTCGCCCATCCTTTACCATGGGTGGTAGCGGCGGCGGTATCGCTTATAACCGCGAAGAGTTTGAAGAAATTTGCGCCCGCGGTCTGGATCTCTCTCCGACCAAAGAGTTGCTGATTGACGAGTCGCTGATCGGCTGGGAAGAGGACGAGGAGGAAGTGGTGGGGGGTAAAGCGCGGGTTCGAGATGGAAGTGGTGCGTGATAAAAACGACAACTGCATCATCGTCTGCTCTATCGAAAACTTTGATGCGATGGGCATCCACACCGGTGACTCCATCACTGTCGCGCCAGCCCAAACGCTGACCGACAAAGAATATCAAATCATGCGTAATGCCTCGATGGCGGTGCTGCGTGAAATCGGCGTTGAAACCGGCGGTTCCAACGTCCAGTTTGCGGTGAACCCGAAAAACGGTCGCCTGATTGTTATCGAAATGAACCCGCGCGTGTCGCGTTCTTCGGCGCTGGCGTCGAAAGCGACCGGTTTCCCGATTGCTAAAGTGGCGGCGAAACTGGCGGTGGGTTACACCCTCGACGAACTGATGAACGACATCACCGGCGGGCGTACTCCGGCCTCCTTCGAGCCGTCCATCGACTACGTGGTCACCAAAATTCCTCGCTTCAACTTCGAGAAATTCGCCGGGGCGAACGACCGTCTGACCACTCAGATGAAATCGGTTGGCGAAGTGATGGCGATTGGGCGCACGCAGCAGGAATCCCTGCAAAAAGCGCTGCGCGGCCTGGAAGTGGGCGCAACTGGCTTCGACCCGAAAGTCAGCCTCGATGATCCGGAAGCGCTGACCAAAATTCGCCGCGAACTGAAAGATGCAGGCGCAGAGCGTATCTGGTATATCGCCGATGCTTTCCGCGCGGGCCTGTCCGTAGACGGCGTGTTCAACCTGACCAACATTGACCGCTGGTTCCTGGTACAAATTGAAGAGCTGGTGCGTCTGGAAGAGAAAGTCGCAGAAGTGGGCATCACTGGCCTGAACGCTGACTTCCTGCGCCAGCTGAAACGCAAAGGCTTTGCCGACGCGCGTCTGGCAAAACTCGCGGGCGTGCGTGAAGCAGAAATCCGTAAGCTGCGTGACCAGTATGACCTGCACCCGGTTTACAAGCGCGTGGATACCTGTGCGGCAGAGTTCGCCACCGACACCGCTTACATGTACTCCACTTATGAAGAAGAGTGCGAAGCGAATCCGTCCACCGATCGTGAAAAAATCATGGTGCTCGGCGGCGGCCCGAACCGTATCGGTCAGGGTATCGAATTCGACTACTGCTGTGTACACGCCTCGCTGGCGCTGCGCGAAGACGGTTACGAAACCATTATGGTTAACTGTAACCCGGAAACCGTCTCTACCGACTACGACACTTCCGATCGCCTCTACTTCGAGCCGGTAACTCTGGAAGACGTGCTGGAAATTGTGCGTATTGAGAAGCCGAAAGGCGTTATCGTCCAGTACGGCGGTCAGACCCCGCTGAAACTGGCGCGCGCGCTGGAAGCGGCTGGCGTACCGGTTATCGGTACCAGCCCGGATGCCATCGACCGTGCGGAAGACCGTGAACGCTTCCAGCATGCGGTTGAGCGTCTGAAACTGAAACAACCGGCGAACGCCACCGTTACCACCATCGAAATGGCGGTTGAGAAAGCGAAAGAGATTGGCTAACCGCTGGGGGGGGGGCCGCCCTTACTTTTCCGGTGTAGGCTGGTGCGTCCGTCTTACGTTCTCGGCGGTCGGGCGATGGAAATCGTCTATGACGAAGCTGACCTGCGTCGCTACTTCCAGACAGCGGTCAGCGTCTCTAACGATGCGCCAGTGTTGCTGGACCACTTCCTTGATGACGCAGTAGAAGTTGACGTGGATGCCATCTGCGACGGCGAAATGGTGCTGATTGGCGGCATCATGGAGCACATCGAGCAGGCGGGCGTGCACTCCGGTGACTCCGCATGTTCTCTGCCAGCCTACACCTTAAGTCAGGAAATTCAGGATGTGATGCGCCAGCAGGTGCAGAAACTGGCCTTCGAATTGCAGGTGCGCGGCCTGATGAACGTGCAGTTTGCGGTGAAAAACAACGAAGTCTACCTGATTGAAGTTAACCCGCGTGCGGCGCGTACCGTTCCGTTCGTCTCCAAAGCCACCGGCGTACCGCTGGCAAAAGTGGCGGCGCGTGTGATGGCTGGCAAATCGCTGGCTGAGCAGGGCGTAACCAAAGAAGTTATCCCGCCGTACTACTCGGTGAAAGAAGTGGTGCTGCCGTTCAATAAATTCCCGGGCGTTGACCCGCTGTTAGGGCCAGAAATGCGCTCTACCGGGGAAGTCATGGGCGTGGGCCGCACCTTCGCTGAAGCGTTTGCCAAAGCGCAGCTGGGCAGCAACTCCACCATGAAGAAACACGGTCGTGCGCTGCTTTCCGTGCGCGAAGGCGACAAAGAACGCGTGGTGGACCTGGCGGCAAAACTGCTGAAACAGGGCTTCGAGCTGGATGCGACCCACGGCACGGCGATTGTGCTGGGCGAAGCGGGTATCAATCCGCGTCTGGTAAACAAGGTGCATGAGGGCCGTCCGCACATTCAGGACCGCATCAAGAATGGCGAATATACCTACATCATCAACACCACCTCAGGCCGTCGTGCGATTGAAGACTCCCGCGTGATCCGTCGCAGTGCGCTGCAATATAAAGTGCATTATGACACCACCCTGAACGGTGGTTTCGCTACCGCGATGGCGCTGAATGCCGATGCGACTGAAAAAGTAATTTCGGTGCAGGAAATGCACGCGCAGATCAAATAATAGCGTGTCATGGCGGATATTTTTCATCCGCTAATTTGATCGAATAACTAATACGGTTCTCTTATGAGGACCGTTTTTTTTGCCCATTAAGTAAATCTTTTGGGGAATCGATATTTTTGATGACATAAGCAGGATTTAGCTCACACTTATCGACGGTGAAGTTGCATACTATCGATATATCCACAATTTTAATATGGCCTTGTTTAATTGCTTCAAAACGAGTCATAGCCAGACTTTTAATTTGTGAAACTGGAGTTCGTATGTGTGAAGGATATGTTGAAAAACCACTCTACTTGTTAATCGCCGAATGGATGATGGCTGAAAATCGGTGGGTGATAGCAAGAGAGATCTCTATTCATTTCGATATTGAACACAGCAAGGCGGTTAATACCCTGACTTATATTCTGTCGGAAGTCACAGAAATAAGCTGCGAAGTTAAGATGATCCCTAATAAGCTGGAAGGGCGGGGATGCCAGTGTCAGCGACTGGTTAAAGTGGTCGATATCGATGAGCAAATTTACGCGCGCCTGCGCAATAACAGTCGGGAAAAATTAGTCGGCGTAAGAAAGACACCGCGTATTCCTGCCGTTCCGCTCACGGAACTTAACCGCGAGCAGAAGTGGCAGATGATGTTGTCAAAGAGTATGCGTCGTTAATGTCATTTCGATGATACCGTGCGACCTGGTCGCCGGATGCGATGCTGGCGCATCTTATCCGGCCTACGGTTGCTCTCCAGCCAGGTCGGATAAGGGGTTGCGCCGCATCCGGCAAGATCACCGTTTAGGCGTCACATCCGTCGTCCCCTGCAAACGGGGGCGATTTTCCTCCATTTGCCTCAGTGGTTGTGTTTCATGTAACGATGCATGACAGCGCCCGACAAGATCCTGATACTCTTTGGTATTCAACCGTTTCCAGTGTAACTCGTCGTCACTAACACTGCGTACAGCGCGGGCTGGCGTACCCATCAACAACTGGCGTTTCTCGCCGCGAAAGCCCGCTTTGACAAAGCTCATGGCGGCAACAATGCTCTCTTCGCCAATGACCGCGCCATCCATAATCACGCTGTTCATCCCGACCAGTGCATCGCGACCAATCACACAACCATGCAGGATCGCTCCGTGCCCGATATGACCGTTTTCCCCAACGATGGTGTCAGTGTCGCAGTAGCCATGCATAATGCAGCCATCCTGAATATTGGCTCCCGCTTGCACGATCAACCGCCCGTAGTCACCACGCAGTGAGGCGAGTGGGCCGATGTAGACACCGGCTCCCACAATCACATCGCCAATCAAGACCGCACTGGGATGGACAAACGCCGTCGGGTGAACCACCGGAATTAACCCCTCAAAGGCGTAATAGCTCACGGTTGTTAACGTCCTTTCCACACCGGATCGCGCTTCTCGGCAAACGCCAGCGGCCCTTCAATGGCATCTTCCGAATGCAGAACCGACGGATAGTGTTTCAACACGCCGCTGCGAATATAGCGATACGCTTCTTCTACCGGCATTTCGCTGGTGGTGCGGTAGATCTCTTTCAGCGCCGCAATCGCCAGCGGAGCGCTGTTAACCAGCTGCTGCGCCAGTTCGCGGGCGTTA
>OGQJ01000935.1_pt1 | contig 28739 bp, 13 predicted proteins | sample 1553161 | NCBI WGS metagenome assembly OGQJ01 (sample SAMEA2579923, study PRJEB22360) | human gut metagenome | biome: human gut; feature: human-associated habitat; material: faeces | place: Denmark | collected 2008/2010 | reverse complement strand
CAGCCGCATTTCCGGTTCGAGCGATATTTTTAACTACCACAACCGCGATATTTGGAGCAGTCTTAATTTTGTAACCGCACACGACGGCTTCTGCCTGAACGACCTGGTCAGCTACAATGTCAAGCACAACGCGGCCAACGGCGAGGACAACCGCGACGGCACCAATGCCAACTGGAGCTGGAACTCCGGCGAAGAAGGCGAAACCGACAATCCGTCGGTTCTTGCCAACCGCCGCTGCCGCGCCAGGGCGATCATGGCGACCCTGCTTTTGTCGGTAGGCACGCCGATGCTGTTTGCCGGCGACGAGTTTCTGCATACCCAGATGGGCAACAACAATCCCTATTGCCAGGACAATGTGCTGACATGGCTGTGTTGGGAGGCCGTTGACGGCGACGATGCCGAGTTTACCGAATTTGTCCGCCGGCTGATCGCTCTCCGCCGCAAATTGAAAATTTATGAGAAAAAACGTTTCTTTACCGGCAAGTACGGATCGGACGGGATCAAAGACATGGTTTGGTACAACGAGAACGGAAAAGAATTTGCCGACGCCGACTGGTACGACGGCAACCGCAAGGCTTTGTCGTACTGCGTTTACCGCAACGGCCGCTTTGTCCTAGGCATTTACAATGCCGGCGCGGCGGAAACGGAATGGAAGCTGCCGCTGCTGGGCAGAGGGATGAAATGGAATTTGCTGCTGGACACTTCGGAGAAGTTCGTCAGCCGGAAAAAAATCGCTTCCGGAGGCACAATTACGGTGCCGGCGTGGAGCGTTTTGTTGTTTGAAATTAAAAAATAGGGGGAAAACATCATGGATGAAAAGTTGCGCGAACTGGCCGACCGCCTGGGCATTGCCACCGCTTACACCGATTGCGGGTTGAAAGCCGCCTGCCACGAGGTGAGCGACGAAACGGTGCGTTTTTTTGCCGGCGTTCTGGGATATAAGGCCGGCAGCAGCGAAGAAATCGCCCGCTCTCTCCGCGCTTTGGACAACCGCCGCTGGCAGACGGCGTTGGAACCCGTTTACGTTATTCCCCGAAGCCGCAAGGTTTTTGACGTCGTGGTCCCCGAAAACGAAATCGAAGGCGATTTCGGCCTTTCCGTCGTCAGCCGGCAGACAGGCGAAAAGTCGGAGGTTTCCTTTGTCGTCGTTACCCTGCCGGAAAGACGGACGGTCGGCAAAAAAACGTACGGCCGGCTGGAAATTGAGATTACCTCCGATCTGGCGGTCGGTTATTACGACGCCGAACTGAACGTCGGCGAAAACTCGTACCGGACGCTGCTGGCGGTAGCGCCGGAAAAATGCTGGCAGCCGGAAGGCTGGGACAAAATGCGCCTGTGGGGCTACTGCGTGCAGCTTTATTCTCTCCGCAGCCGCCGCAACTGGGGGATCGGCGACTTTACCGACCTGTGCAATTTTGTCGGTATGTGCCGGAAAAGCGGCGCCGACATTATCGGCCTCAATCCGGTCAACGTGCTCGGTCACTGTTTTCCCGAGGAGGCCAGTCCTTATTCTTCGGTCAGCCGTCTGTTTTTGAATCCGATTTATATCGACGTTGAAAGCGTGCCCGAGTTCCGGCCGGAAGACCGCTATCAGGCGGAGGCGGAAATTGCCGACCTGAACGCTGCGGACACGATTGACTACGGCCGCGTCTATCCGCTTAAGATGAAGGTTTTGCAGACGCTTTACCGGCGGATGAAGGAAGACCCGGAACGGATGAAGGCGTTTGACAAATTCTGCCGCCGCAAGGGAGAGGATCTGGACAATCTGGCGACTTTTCAGGCTTTGTACGAGGACAAGTGGCAGGATCATTGGGGAGGCTGGCGCGCCTGGGAAAAGGAATATCGCAAACCCGGCACCGCCGCGGTTAGAAAATATCAAAAACAGCAGGCCGACCGGCTGGGCTTTTTCAAGTTCCTGCAGTTTGAGGCCGACCGTCAGCTGCAAAAGGTTACGGACTGCGTCCGCGAAGCGGGGCTGAAAATCGGCATTTACCGCGACCTGCCGGTCGGCGTCGGCCGCGACAGCGCGGAAGTGTGGGGCGACGAAGGCCTCTATCTGCGCGAAAGCGGCGCCGGCGCGCCGCCGGACGCGTTTTTTCCGACCGGGCAAAAGTGGAATTTGGGCGCGTTTAATCCGTTTGAACTGAAAGCCCGCGCCTATCAGCCGTTTATCAAAATTATCCGCGCCGCCGCGGAAGGGGCGGGAGCGCTGCGCCTGGATCACGTGATGAGTCTGATGCGTCTGTTTGTCATGCCCGAGGCCGACGGCAAACCGGGAACGTATATCATGTATAATTTTGAAGATATGCTGGGCATCGTCGCCATCGAGAGCCACTTAAACCGCTGCATGATTGTCGGCGAAAGTATCGGTAACGTGCCGGAAGGTTTTCTGGACAAGATAGCCGCTAAAAACATCATGTCGATGAGCGTCCTCTGGAGCGAGCGCTGGGACGCCGGCTGGGGAGATTTCAAATCGCCCTACCAGTATCCGGAAAACGTGGTGACTTCCGTCGGCACCCACGACATGCCGCCGCTTAAGATGTGGTGGTTCGGCTACGATATCGCGCTTTCGCGCAAACTCGGCATTATCGGAAGCGATCAGGAAATGCATGACAACTACCATAAGCGCGAAGCCGACCGCTGGAAGCTGCTGAAAGCGATGGACGAAAATCAGGTCTGGCCGGAAGACAACCGCCGCCACGGAGACTATCTGTACGGCGAAGGCTATCCGGAGGGGCTGGAAGAAGCCGTCCACCGTTTCATGGCCAAAAGCAATGCCAAAATCTTTCTGGTGCAGCCGGAAGATATTTTCCAGGTGGAAAAACTGCAAAACCTGCCCGGCACCGATCGTGACAAATATCCGAATTGGCGGCTGAAACTGCCGGTCAACCTGGAGGATATGGAAAACACGCTGGCCTATTATCGCAACATTGCGGCCATCAAAAAAGAAAGATAAGCAAAGACAATGGCTGCCGAAAATAAAAAAATCCGACTGGTGGCATCCGATCTTGACGGCACGCTGCTCGATTCAGAGAAGCGTCTGCCTGAAGGTTTTTTGCCGCTTTTGGAACAATTGCTGGCACGCGGGGTTTGTTTTGTCGCCGCCAGCGGCCGCCAGTATTTTAACATGCTGGAATATTTTAAAACGCTCGGCGAACGGATATACTTCATTGCCGAAAACGGAGGAGTGGTTTATTATCGGGGACGGATCGTTATGGCTCGCGACATGGAAACCGAACTTTGGCAGGCGGTTGTGGCGGACGTTGCGGCCAAAAGGGCAGGGCGCGTCATTTTAAGCGGCGGCAAAAGCGCTTATGCGGCGGCGGAAGATATGAAAGACGAAAATTTTGCCCGGAACGTCAATCGTTTTTTTGCCCGCGCGACGGTAGTGGAAAAACTGGAGCCTGCCGCGTTTGACGACGGCATTTGCAAGGTGGCGGTGTTTGCCGAAAATGCTTCGGAAACGCTGACTTATCCTGCCTTGCGGCATTTTTCCGCCCGGGCGAACGTGGTTCTTTCCGGTCCCGACTGGGTGGATATCATGGATTTGAGCGTCAGCAAAGGCAACGCGCTTTCCTTTATTCAGGAAAAACTCGGCATTGCCAAGGAAGAAACGATGACCTTCGGCGATTATCTGAACGACGTTTCTCTGCTTGAAAACAGCGCCTGTTCTTATGCGATGAAGAACGCTCATCCCGACCTGAAAAAGATTGCCGCGGCCATTGCGCCCGGTAATGACGAAGGCGGCGTGATGAAAGTGCTGGAACAGGCTTTTTTTTGACGGATTTTTAAGAAAGGCTAAAAACCGGCGTGTGCCGGTTTTTTTATATGCGGAAAGGTGCCGACAGGAACGGGAAATGCCCGAAAATTATCAAAATATCAGAGGATTGCAATATTTTTTGAGAAACTAAAAGCCGTATCAAAAAAAGGATCGTTATTTTGATACAGGACAATGGTATATCTTTTGTTTTAACAATGCAACAAAATTCCGATTTTTATCAAACAGTTAGTTTCCTTTTTCAAAATTGCGGATACGCTTAATTAAAACGATCGTTTTGCTTCGGCAGAACGGGAGGAACAGCTTTTTGAAAGAAAGGGAAAAGGTCAGAATGTTAAAACCTAAGACTATATTTTCATTTGCGCTTTTGGCGGGAACATTTTTAACGTTTCCGTCAGCGGCAAAAGACATCACGGAATGGACGGAAGGAATAGAGAACGGCCGCGGGGAAACTATTGACAACATCAAGATAAACGTAGACGGAGAATATTCCCTGATTTACAACCGGGGACAAATCGGCAATATCGAAAGCGCGTTTACGAACAACTATGAAGTCATTAGAAACTATGGCGAGATAGGCACCGTTCGTTCGGTTTTTAAGAACAACGAGAACAGCCTTGAAAACTATGGTTTGATAGAACAGGTTGCCGGCAGTGTTTTCGAGAACAACGTCAACAGTTATAGCGGCGGAGCGATCGCTTCGACAGGCGGCGGTTATATCGGCAAGATTGTTGACAGCACGTTTACCGGCAACACCGTTTATGAACCGGGTCCGATGGAAATAGGCGAACAGGAAAGGTATGACGTCGGTCGAGGCGGTGCACTTTATCTTGAGAATCCGTTTATTCCGCAGCCGGAAAGCCTCAAGGCCGACGACCTGTCGGTAACCCATATTGTCAACAGCACTTTCAAGGGCAATCACGCGGCAGCCGGCGGAGCAATTTTCTCCAGCCAATGGCTTGACATTGAGAACAGCGTGTTTGACGGCAACTATAATCAGACACAGGACGAATACGGTGCCGGCGGCGCAATCACTTTCTGGACGGAAGAACAACAGGGCCAGCCCACTAATATGGATGAAAGACCGGAAGCGGAAGAGCCGTTTTATGCCGGAGAACACAACATCAGCAACAGCCGGTTTGAGAACAACCGCTCAAGCGGCTTCGGCGGCGCGATTGCCGGCATGGTTAACGAGTATACCAACCAGACTTACGGCATCAATGTTAAAGGCAGCACCTTTATCAACAACAGTGCCAAAGACGGCGGCGCAATCTATATGATGTCCGGCATGTCCGAAAACAATATGGAAGTGTTTTGGAACGCTTGCCGTGGCAGCCGCGTTTTGGTGGAAAAAACGACGATAAAATACGGCGATCAGGAAAAAAGTGTTTATCTGGCCATGGACGCTGACAACAGAGACAGGCCAATGACGGCAGCCGAATTTGACCAATATGTCAGAGAGGGCGGCAAATTCGCGGTTGTGGATAGAATCACGGCAGCCAATGATGAGGAAGGCTATCAGGAACTTGTTGCGCAATTTGAAGAATTGATGACGCAAGCTTCCGGATATATTCTTGACGGTTTAAATAATTATCGCGATTCGCAGATTTCCGTTCCCGACATGACGCCCAAGCTGACGGTCGTCAACTCCAGCTTTATCAACAACAAGGCATCGGGCAAAGGCGGCGCCGTTTACGGCAGCGACGTCAGGATTGTTGCCGATAACGGCGAAAGCCGTTTTTCCGGCAACACTGCCGGCGGCAAGTCCAACGCCGTTTATGTTGACGGTATCATTCACTTGGAAGTGCCTGGAGAGTCTGTAGAGACTGCCAGCATGTATGAGCAGCCGGCACCGTCTTATGATGTTTCGGTGTCGGCGGAAAATCCGATTAAAGGTCAGTTGACGTTGGAATCGGTCAACCGCGGTCAGATTATCTTTGACGACGGCATTGACGGCGAGAACTACAACATTGACGTTTTTGGTGACGGCACCGGTTATGTCAAATTCAACAATGCGGTTGAGAACGTCAACCGCTTTGCCATGAACGGCGGCGCCGTCGTTCATCTCGGCTTAAACGGACGCATTTACGCGCAGGACTTCGTCAGCGGCTCCTCTTCCGTATATGCGCGTGCCGGCGCGCAAAAGCCCCTGTTGACCGTTGACGTGATGGTCGACCGGGAAAACAACACCGTTCACAGCGGCGCCATCCATGTGAACGGAGACGTTGCCGGAGAAACCAACGTACTGGTCAACGCTTTGAACCCCGACGTGCTCGACAACAAAAAAGACGCCGTCGTGCCTTTCCTTTTTGCCCCCAACGACAATGAGGAAACTTCCGCCGTCTTCAATGTTTCCCGCGTGATCGGCAGCCCCTACATGTGGCATGCCGGCAAGAACGTCGCCGGAACGCCGGAAAGCGGCAACGTCTGGTACCTGTCGCTGACCGATACCCTTAACCCCGAGTTCGGCAAAACCGACCCCGAAGTTGCGCCGGAAGTGACGGCCTATATCAGTCTGCCTTCGGCCGGTCTGGAACAGGTTCGCGGCCTGCGCGACACGCTGGAACAAAAGACGGCTTTCTGTAAAGAAGGCGCTTGCGCCCGCGACGCAAAAGCCGACCGTCAGCTGTGGGTTGACAGCGGTTACCTGAGCTCGACGGTTGACAAACCGGCCGAATTTGACGCCGACATCTGGGGCGTCACCGCCGGCGGCGATCTGCAATATGACGCTAACAACCGTCTGGGCGTGTTTGCGGCTTATCGTCAGGGCGACTATGACGTCAGCGGCAAGGGAAGCAAATATCGTTCGACCGTCGGTTCGGAACTTGACATCGACAGCTGGCTCGGCGGTTTATACTATCGCTTTGAGCAAAACGACTGGTACGCGTTCGCGACGGTTTACGGCGGTCTCCAGAAAGCGGACCTCAAAACCGACGACGGTATCGTCAACACCGACAGCGACGGGACGTTGTGGAGCATCGGCGCGGAAGGCGGGCGAAAGTACGGTCTGAGCGAAGCGCTGACGCTGGAACCGAGTTTCGGGGTCTTTTACACGCAGTCGGAGTTTGACGATATTCGCGACAGCGCGGGCAAGACGGCGTCGTTTGACAGCCTGAAACAGCTTGAAATCGAAACGGCGGTTAAACTGGAATACCGTCTGTGCCAGAACGATCTGACGTCGGTCGTTTATATCAAGCCGGGACTGATCCAGACGATCACGGACGGAGACGAAGTGCTGATCAGCGGATTGGGCAAGACGGAAGCTTACCACGACCAGCTTTTGGGGCGGATTGAACTCGGCGCGCGCTTCGGTGTCACGGAGAGCCTTTCCGGTTACGGTTGGGCAAACTATACGTTCGGTTCAAGCTACGGTGCCGCCGCCGTCGGCATCGGCTTAAACTATGCGTTCTGACCGCAGACGTTTGCCGCCGGCAGCAGCCTAAAAACCGCAAGCCGATCAAACGCAAAAATCTCCCCGCAAAAGCGGGGAGATTTTTTAGCGATAAAACGAAACAACCTTAAAAAAAACCCCGAAACTTTACGTTCCGGGGTCAAATTGTAAATGTTTGTCAAAAGGACTTTTCACGCATACTTCCTTCCGCACCGCGAAAAGAAGCTTTCCAAGAGAGCTGCAGGCCGTTTTTCTTTTCTTCCGCGAAGACAATCATCACTTCAGGGAAAGAGAAGTATTAGCCGTCTTACTGCCGTTGTTTACGGCGTAGGAGATCGTAATCCGGTTACCGGTAATTTTGTAACTCTGAGCGCCCGGCGTCGGCGTTACGTCTTCGCCAATACCCAAAGTTACCGCATTCTTTTCCATAACCGTATGATCCCAGGCAGAACTTTTGCCGGCATAGATCCAACGACCGCTGACAACCGTAACTTTTGCCGGCTGCCATTTGTTTGCACCCCAAACGCCGCTGTATGCGCCGGAAATACAAGTTTCGACGCCGTTCTTTGCCGCTACGGATTCATCAAAAGCATAACACAGGTTCATGTCCACTTTGCCGTTCGGTGCCATGACCACGCCGTTTTCATAAGTGAAAACGATCATGTCCATAAACTTGGCGCCGACACTTTGCTGAACGCGCGTATACTTTGCAGACTTGGGACTTCCCAGCCAGCTCGGCGTATCACGGTCTTCGCTTACGAAAACCCGCAATTCTGCCTCGCCCGCCGCACTTGCCGGATAGCCGTTGAACATGGCGCTCATGGTATGAACATAGTTCTTGCGGTCATAGATCCTGCCGTTTTCGGTCAGCCGGCTCATATCGCTCAGCTTAAATCCGTTGTCGGCAAGGTTCTCATATTCGGCATAGGGCATGTTGTGAGTCAGCGGAGAATAAATCGCCTTTTGGTAAGACAACGTAAACACCCGGTTGAACTTGTCGTTGGCAACCGTATAGGTGCGCTGGTATGTCATCACCTTAAAGTCGCCGACGGTTTGCGTTCCCGTCAGTTTTTCACCGCCTGTCGACGGAGCGGAAGCAATCAGATTGAAGTTTTCCAAAACCTTGGTGATTTTGGCCGGCGCCGTGATCGAGTTCTTCAGGTTCACCGATTTGGTATACACCTTTTCGCCCGATACGGACCAGATTTCCTTAATCTTGATCCAGCTCTTGGTGGTAGAGGCATCGATATAGTCTTTGCCGTCTTCCACGATCGTACGCTCTTTCAGTTCGTCATTGACTTCTACCCACAATTCGGCTTCGCCGACGGCGCTCACATCACGGCCGTTGAACCTTGCGCCCATGGTGTGCGCATAGCTCTTGCGGTCGTAAGTTTTGCCGCCGCTGACCGTTTGCGACAGATCCGCCGTTTCAAAACCGTTGTCGGAGATGTTTTCGTATTCCGGGTTCGGCATGTTATGCTTCAGCGGATCGTAAACAGCCCGTTGGTAACTGAGGGTGAAAACACGGTCAAAACGATTGTTGGCCACCGTATAGGTGCACTGATAAGTTTTTACCGTGAAATCGCCGACGGTTTCGGTCTTAAGCAGGCTTTCACCGGCCAGAGAGGGCGTTGCGGAGGCCAGCGCAAAACTCGGCAAAATCTTGGTAACTTTGGCCGGAGCCGCAATACCGTTGGTCAAATCGACCGATTTTACATAAGTCTTTTCGCCGGACACGGTCCAGATTTCCTTAATCTTAATCCAGGATCTGGTGGTGTTGTCATCCACATAGTCCATACCGTCTTCAATGATTTCCTGACTGGTCATGATGTCCGAGGCCAAAACCCACAATTCGGCTTCCGCTTTGGCTTCCGCCGGATGACCGTTAAAGCTGGCGCCGATCGAGTGCGTGTAGCTCTTGCGGTCGTAAGTCTTGCCCTCTTCGGTGATCTGCGTCATATCCGCGGTTGCAAATCCGTTGTCGGCAACACTTTCGTATTCCGCAAACGGCATGCTGTGATCCAGCGGATTGTAAAACGCACGTTGGTAAGACAACGTAAATATACGGTTAAACTTGTCGTTGCCGACCGTATAAGTCCGCTGATAAGTCCTTACCATAAAATCGCCGACAGTCTCGGTTTCCGCCAAGACTTCATCGCCAAGGACAGCCGATATCTGGTTTAAGGTAAAGTCTTCCAAAATCTTGATCACCTTGGCCGGGGCATTGATGCCGTTGGTCAGGTTAACCGATTTCGTATACACTTTTTCGCCCGATACGGACCATACTTCCTTGATCTTGATCCATGACCTGGTCGTCGTCGCGTCGACATATTCCATGCCGTCTTCGACAATCACTTGGCTTTCCAGCTTGTCTTCCGCTTTCTTGTGCAATTCGACTTCGGCAACGGCTTCGGCCGAGTTGCCGTTGAAAGTAGCACCGATGGTGTGGGTGTAGAGCCGGCGTTCGTAATTGTCCTTTTCCGACATTTCCGTCAGTTTAAATCCCTTGTCCGTGATGTTTTCGTAAGCGCGGGACGGCATCTCAAACTCTTTTCCGTCAACCTTCAGGACCGCAGTTTCCCAGAACGGGGTGAACACCTTGTCAAACAAATCGCATCCGACCGTATAATCGAGCGTATGCGCAGTAACCGTGATGTTACCCTCGGTACGGGTACCGCTGACGACGGTTTCGCCGGAAACGGCGTTTTTCTTTTCCAGTTCAAAGCTTTCTACCGTACGGATTTCGTACGCCGGAGCGCCGATACCGTTCTTTAGGATCACTTCGTACCTGGAAACGACGGAACCCGACTGGCTGTAGGTACGCGTGATCTCAACCCAGCTTTTGGCCGTGGTCGAAGACAGCGTTTCATAGCCTTCGTCGGTTTTTGAGGTACTCTGCAAAACATCGTCCGCATCCATTGCCAGACGTTCATATCCCCTCTCTATTCTGCTGCCGCCCATAAAGGCAACTTTGTAGCTTGAAGTCGAGAGATAATAATGAACCTTGTCCTTGATGCCTTCGTCGACAACGCTGATACCGCCGTCTTCAAAAGCAACGCTGCCGTTTGCTGCCGGAAAAACAACCTTCTTGCCCCAGAGCGTCATCTCCGCATCCAGGTAGCTAATGGTGATGTCTTTCAGATACCCGGTCATTTCATGACGATAGGTCTTGACCGTCTTGGTATAAGACACGCCTTCCGCTTCCCAGTTGCCGGAGTTGCTGCCGGTTTCGGCAAAGCTTACCGACGACACTTCGGGCTTGTTCACTTTGATCGTATCCAAGGGCGAAATCTCGAAATTTACGCCGCCCAAAGGCACAATCACCGTGGTGTCCTGCCTGATGCCGTTGACATCTTTCGAGGCCGTCACCTTACCGTTTTCGCTGTCGCGGGTCACGGTAATGGTCACTTCCGTGTTGGTGTCGGGACCGCTATCAGGCTCCACATTAAGACTAAACTCTTCCAGCGCTTTGTCACATGACGTGAACATGGCTAAAGTCAGCATTATGGCAAATGCAACAATGCTGTAAAAGACATTTCTCTTTTCCATATTTTTGTTTTTAAAAGTTATTTGATTATTTTTTTAGGAAATATATAGAAAAATTGCTTCTGCAGGTCTCCCGATGCTTGAAAAATCATTTTCATCAGAGACATTTACAATGATAATCAATGTAATAACAGAATAATTTTTGTCGTTTATACTGTACCATAAAAGAATTAAAACCACAACTTATTTTTGACTGAAAACGGCATATTTTTTCTATTTTGTCTAAAAATATTGATAGACGGCGAGTCCGCAGGCGAATCTCCCCTTTCCTCTTGTTGATAAAATCCGCTTTGCCATCCCGAAAACAGTCCTCTTTTATATTCCGCCGGCGGTCCTCTTGCGCATTCCGTGAGCACCCTTTACCATCCCACAAACAAACACAACCCCTGTCAGTCGGCTTACAAGCGGCCGCTTCCGTCCTCTCTTTGCCTCTGTCACCCTGCGAACGCGGAAACAAACCCATATTGTCATTCCGTCCCGGTTCGGGAGCTTATAAGAGAAAAAAGGATGGAGGCGGCGGCTCGCTGCTTTGGCACCCTGCCCCGGTTCGGGAGCTTGAGGGGAAAAAGCAAAGAAAGGGGAAAAAGAAGGAAGGGAAGAAGAAAGGAAAACAAACACCGAAACAAGACCTGAAGTGCGGAAGATAATTTTTAAGGCATGGCCCAAATGAGATGCCCAAACAAACCCGGCATGGTAATTACCGAACGCATGCTAACGGAAGAATCGGTCAGTTTGACGGCACAAAGGAGAGAATTCAGGGATTATGCCCAAGCCGGTGAAGCGGGCAAAGAGTTTTATCGGACAGTATGCGGGAGAGTTTAGATATGCAAGAGAGATTGAGTTTTCCGCCTCACCATCCCGAATCTGTCCGGAAATCTTGCAAAAAGCGGAATGACAAAAAATAAGGCGCCGAAATAAGCGAGATTGAGGTTTTTGCCTTGTACGGGAAAGTTATTTTGAAAAGCGGTCGACGGCACATAGATATCCACGGGTAACTCCGTGGTTCTACAGCAGTTACAAAGCTTGCGGTTTGACCATGATTAAAGGCGCGAAGCGGTGTTGTTCCAACACCGCAGCATTCGGCTCCGGGTCAAACTCGGGCTTTTCTATCAAACATTAATAAAAAAAAGATGCCGGAGAAAAATCTCCGACATCTGAAAATATATCTTGCTACCAGCTTGCTTGTTGTTTCAGCAAGAAGAACATTAATAGTTCTTCTTGGTCTTGCCAAATTGGAAACGATAGCTCAAAGTGAGCTCGACTTGCCAACCCTGCTTTAAGACGTTCTTATCAGCAACAACTTCTCCGTTTACCTTGCCTGACGTTGCATGTTGCACGTCATAAGTATAAGCGGCGAGTTGAACACCGAAACGGTTTCCGCTCATAAATTGGCGGCTTTCCCAACCAATAACAGCGCCGTATCCCAAGCCCGATCCTTTCAGCGATGATTTACGACTGAAGTCGTAACCGTCACCGGATTCGTGGATGGAATTATCGCTTTCCGTATACTGGTAACCGACACGGCCGCCAACGTAAAAGCGATGCTGCTTGTTTTTCCCCCAGTGTGCAAGATTTACTCTCACTTCACCAAAGGCAGACGGTGCCATATAGGTCAGACCGTCGAAATTGATTTCACCTACGCGGCCGGTAACCAAAAAGTCACCCCACCACATGGTATAACCAACTTCTGCTCCAAACACATAAGAGAAACTCTTAGCGTTCGGAATATAGGATGCTCCGCCGACAGCTCCGATAAAGAAGCCTTCAATCGCGCGTCCCTTCCAGTATGTTTTACCGTCGGAAGTTTTGAGCATAAGCTCGTCATGCTTCCGAGAAGCGAAAGCTTCCATATAATCCAGGGTCATAGAATCGACCTTGGCGATCTCCTGCATTTCTGCAGAAGCTTCAGATACAAGGCCCTTCTTTTCAGAACCGAATTCAACACTCTGTGCCATTGCACAATTTACACTCACGAACAAAGCTGCGATAGCAGCAAAAATCATATTTTTCATACTTTTCTATTTTTAAAGGAAATGCGGGAATAGCCCCAGATATTTTTTAGTACACCTCCCCGGAATTTTGGTTCCGGAGAGGGATGAGAGAGTATCCTTAGACACGAACGTTCTTTACTGTTCACAACGTAAAAAATTAACGCAATGACAGAGAAGAATTTGCAGTTGTGCTACCGTTGTTAGCAGCGTAAGAAATAGTGATCTTACCGTTGCTGATTGTAGTCTTCTGCGCGCTCGGAATCGGAGTAACGTCAACACCGATACCAAGGGTTACAGCGTTAGTTTCCATTACAGTGTGATCCCAAGAAGAGGACTTGCCTGCATAGATCCAACGACCGCTTACCATGGTAATTTTGGCGGGCTGCCATTTACCGTTGCCGAATACACCACTGTATGCACCGTTGATACAAACGTCTACGCCGTTTGCAGATGCTACAGATGCGTTGAAAGCATAGATCAAACTCATGTCTACCTTGCCGTTAGGAGCCATAACAACACCGTTCTCATAAGTGAAAACGATCATGTCCATGAACTTCTGTCCGGCAGCTTTCTGCACGCGGGTATATTTTGCTCCGGTCGGGTTGCCCAACCAAGACGGGGTGTCACGGGGAGTTTCAACTTCAACCAACAACTCTGCTTCGGCGTTGGCCTTGGCATCGTAACCGTTGAACATTGCGCTCATAGCATGAACGTAGTTCTTGCGGTTATAGGTCTTACCGTTCTGAGTCGTATTAGACATATCGCTCATATTGAAGCCATTGTCTGCAACGTTTTCATATTCGGAATAAGGCATATCGTGGTTGATCACGGTGTAAATGGCTTTCTGGTAACTCAAAGTGAAAACGCGGGTAAACTTATCGTTTGCTACCGTATAGGTGCGCTCGTAAGTCATAACCTTGAAATCACCCTTAGTTTCAGTCTTAACCAGTTTTTCACCGCCAAGAGAAGCAGCTGCGCTGTTCAGGTCAAAGCTGGCAAGGATCTTTGTGATCTTAGCAGGGGCAGCAATACCGTTAATCAGGTTAACTGACTTGGTATATACCTTTTCGCCGCCTACAGACCATACTTCCTTAACTTTAACCCAAGATTTCGTAGTTGAAGCATTGATATAATCTTTGCCGTCTTCTACGATTACGCGGCTGATGAGCTCATCCTTAACCTCTACCATGCGAAGTTCAACTTCTGCTTTTGCTGCAACAGAGTTGCCGTTGAAAGTAGCGCTCATGTTGTGAGTGTACAGTACACGGTCATAACCGGTGATGCCTTCCATATCGGTGATATTGAAGTTACCGTCGGTTACGTTCTCATATTTGCGGCTCGGCATGTCGAAAGTTTTTTCATCAACGGTCAGTACGGCAGTCTCATAAGAGAGAACAAATGTACGATCGAAAATGTTGTTACCTACGACATAGTTCTGACGATAGGAAGTAACTTTGATGTTACCTTCTTCGCGGTTGCCGGAAACAGAAGCTTCTTCCAGGTTTGCACCTTTGGAAGAAAGATTGAAAGACTCAACATTCATCACTTCGTAAGCAGGAGCAGAAACGCCGTTGTTCAGAACAACTTCGTAACGAGTAGCAACTGCGCCGGAAATCTTATAGTTGCGAGTAATTTCAACCCAGCTCTTAGCTGTAGTAGACGTAAGGGTTTCGTAACCCTCGTCGGTTTTTTCGGTGCTCAATAAAGTATCATCGGCGTCGATAGCAAGAACTTCCAGACCTTTCTCAACAGAGCTGCCTTCCATGAAAGCGACTTTGTACCGAGTGGTAGCCGTATAGTAATGCATCTTTTCCTTGATACCTTCGTCGAGAACGTTGATTTCCTCAACAACTTCAACTGCGCCGTTTGCCTGCGGGAATTCAACTTTCTTGCCCCATACGTAAGTGTATGCGTCAAGATAAGAGATGTTGATATCCTTGGCATAACCGGTGAGTTCATCGCGGTAGGATTTTGAAGTCTTGGTGAAATAAACACCGTTTTCTTCATACTCTTCTACCTCGGCTTCACCGATTTCGGCAAAGTTGGAACGGATTACTTCTGCGGAAGCCACCTTAATGGTGTCAACCGGAGTGATGTCGAAATTAACACCACCAAGAGCAACCGTAATGGTTGTATCCTGACGGAGACCGTTGACTTCGCGAGAAGCCTCGATAATACCGTTTTCGGCATCGCGCTTCACGTTAATCGTGATCTCGCTATTATTGTTGCCACCGTTGTTATAGGTGTTCAACAAAAACTCGTCTTCTGATTTGTCGCAAGAAACTGCAACGAAAGACATAACTACCAAAGCGAACATCATGAACATATAGTTCACCATGTTCTTCATAAAATTCTGCGCCATCATAATTATTTAATTTTTATTGTTTACTAGGTTTAGAAAATTACATGTCTTCAGAAGTCTCCGTACCGAAAAAATACCCGAAACTCTTCCTTTCTTTCCTTTATTTTCAAGAAAAGCAATTTTGAATTATAAGACAATGTAATTAAATAAAATTATTTTTTATAGTGTTAATGTAGCATAAATATTTTCGGGAAGCAAGCGGTTTTTGCGAAAAAAACATTTTTTAGGCTATTTTTTGTTAAACATTCGCCCTTGCCAACCTGTTGTATTTACTAAAAGCTTTATCTAACAACGATTTCCGCCATTTTTTATTTTTTGTCCATTTTTTGCTTTTGCCTTTTCAGGCCGGAGGAAAAACGGAAAAGAAATCCCCGGCTTGCGGCGGCAAACCGGGGATTTGCAAACAACGGCATGTTTCTTCGAACTATTCTTCCGTTTCGGAATAGAATTTTTTCCCCGAATCCGCAAGCAGCTCAAAATCTTCCAAAAACCATTCCATTTCCTCGTCCGCATCGGCAATCATCTGATAAAAACGGCCGCGGTAAGAAAGGATGAGCGAGCTCTCCGCCACTTTGATGTCGGTTATCATAATCCGCCCGTTTTTCTTATGCACCCGGAATTCGACCAGAAAAGTCGTCGCCTTGCCGTCCATGCCGCGGTAATCTATATTGGTGCGCACCAGCGCATATTCCCCGTCGCGCTCAACGTCGGAAATCACAAAATCCAGATTGTCGTCAAAACTAAGCGGAAAGCCCTTGTAGACGTTTAAGGCATAACGGGTAAACAGCTCCTGATATTTCTTCTGCTGTTCCGCGCTCATCTGCCGCCAGTATTTGCCGACGACGAATCGCGAAATATAGTCAAGATCCACATAATTTAAAAAAAGCTCGTCCAGCTTCTTATACTTTACCGCCGGATCTTTTTCGGCAAAAGTGTTCAACAGCTCTCTGCCCTTGGTTTCGCCGAACGCGCGCGCTTCCGCCTCGCTCAAAGGTTCGGCCGCCGCCGGCAGGGCAAGCGTCAGCAACACAAAAAAAATGATAAGTCGTAAAAAACAGTTACTTTTCATAAAAAAATGCCCTATATTAGCAATCATTCTGAAGTCATAATAGCAAAATGGTTGTTAAAATGAAACTAAAATTATGGTTATGCCTCGCATTCTCGGCGCTGGCCGCCGCACCGGCCTTTGCCGCCGCCCCCAAACCGACCGTCAACGCCGGCCTGCACTACATTCACACCCGCGGCAAAATCTACTGCGGGACGGAAACCGGCAATAAAATTCTTGCCTGGCGGGATGAAAAAGGCAACTGGCAGGGAATTGACGTCGAATTGTGCAAAATGCTTTCCACCGCCGTTTTCGGCAGAAGCGACAGAATCGAGATGGTGCCGCTTTTTTCAAACCAGGTGTCAAACGCCTTTTACACCAACAAAATCGACGTTATGATCGGCGGACTGCCGTTTTCGGCCACGACCGAAATGTCGACCCGCGCCGCGCCGGTCGACGTCTGGTATTATGACCGGCAGGTCTTTCTGGCACATGCCGTCAAAGGCGCTACTTCCATGGAAGCCTACAGAGGCAAAAAAGTCTGCGTGGTCAACAACAGCGACGATCTGGCCAAACTGAAAGTCTACAATGACAAATATCAGCTCGACTTCTCGTTTCTGACGTTTCCCAACATCCAGCGGGCCAAAGAGGCGTTTCTGCTCAACCGCTGCCAGTTGTTTACCGGCAATTCGATGATTCTGCGCGACATCGTCATTCACAGCCCGGCCGGCGTTTCCGACGTCGAAATGCTGCCGGAAACCATTACCGTCCGCCCGATTTACGTTTATGCCGACAAAGACAACACCATGTTAAAAAGCATTATCAAATGGACGATGAACGCGGTCAAGCAGGCGGAAGAAACCGGCCTTACCTCCAAAAACGTCGACATCCACGTCAGTTCGACAGACCCCTCAACCCGCAACTTGCTGGGCTTGGACGAACAATTGTGGAAGCGTTTCAAGCTGGCGCCGACATGGCTGCAAACCTATCTGAAGGAAAGCGGAAACTACGGCGAAGTGTTTGAAAAAGAGCTGGGCGAAGGCTCGCAGTTCAAAATCAAACGCAACGAAAACAACCTGTTGAAAAACAAAGGGCTGATGTTTTCGGTACCGTTTATTTGATGTTCTTCCGGCTCTAAAAATCAAACTCCCCGGGTTTTCCGGGGAGTTTTTTTGTCGCTGCAAAGCACTCCGGCAGACAGATACCCCGGCAGACAAACGATTTTATTGCACTTTTGCACAAAAAACATAAACAAGCCTGAAGAAAAGGATCCTTTTTTTTCGAACGTTCCACTCTTGTAAAAATTATGCAGTAAGGTATTGATTCTTATTCATATATTTGAAATACAAAAGAACAAAAAACGCGGCAGAAAAAGGATCCTTTTTTTTCAACACGCATATTGTCCAGTTTTCATTTTTGTATAATACCCGATTAATCATTTTTATCAATGAGTTAATTCATCGTTGAAAGAAAAAAATTCCTGCTTTGAAAAAAGGATCGTTTTAATGAGTTTTTTTAGAACAAACCTGCTTTTCACAATCGCTTTGTCTACTTCAACCCGATGAACATTGCTTTGGAAAAAAGGACTGAACACAATGAAAAACAAGACTATCATTATCGGATTGACTGTTTCCCTTTTGTTGTCGACAACCGCCGGCTGGGCAGCGTATACACCGACTTTGGAAGATGACAGCATCTATGAAATCACCAACGTTTCTTCTGCCGAAGAGGCCGATTTTTCGTTGGTTGAAATCGACGAAAACGGTCAGGCTGCCGTTACTTATTACAAATACAACATAAAAGAAGGCGCCGTAAGCCATGAACCGCTTGACGAAGACATGAAAGGCCAAGACATTACCGGCAACTTTTTCGGACAGACCGGAGGAAACGGCGCGGCAATCACCAATCGGACGGACACGGTATTCAATTCCTGGGACATCGGCAACATTACCGGCGACTTTGTCAACAACAGCGTTGAGGGAAATCTCTTCAACGGACCGCAGGGCGGCGCAATCTACAACCGTCCGCTCAACGGCGGCAGCACCTCCATCGGCAACATCACCGGCGATTTCATCGGCAACAGCGCGGTTTCCGAATCGACCTGGCCGTCTTACGGCGGCGCCATTTACAACTCGACTAATGCCGTGGCACAGACAGCCACCATCGGCGATATTACCGGCAATTTCATCGGCAACCACGCTTCAAACGCCAACACTCACGCTTACGGCGGCGCAATCTACAGCTACAGCTATAACAAAAACAATCTGGCAACCATCGGTGTCATCAGCGGCAGCTTTATCGGCAACTACGCGGAAGGAAAAGGCATGGCTCTCGGCGGCGCCATTTACACTTCCGACAACCTGACGCTGGCCAGCAAGGGTAAAAACATTCAATTTTCCGGCAACTATACGATAACCGACGGCAACCGGGTCAACAACGCGATTTTCATGGACACGGACATTGCCGACACGGTGCTGACTTTTGACGTTTCCGGCGGCGGACACATTACTTTTCTTGATCAGATCGACGGCGGCGACGTTAACGACACGGGAACGGAAATCAATTATGACAAACAATATTCTATTGTCCTGAAAGGCAACGGTTCCGGCACGGGCAAAGGCGGCATCTTTTTCGCCGACACCGTCAACAACGCCTCTTCCGTCACCGCCGACGACGTCAACCTGACGTTTGGAAGCTATGACGGACATCATGCCAATTTCGGCGACAAATCAACTTCTTTGCAACTAAACAATTCGCTGCTCAGCCTCAAATACGATTCATATCAAAGTCTGAAGTTAAACGAACTGACCGTTTCCGGCAATTCGCTGTTTGAGTTCGGCGCCAATTTTAACCAAGGCTTATCCGACAGCATCAACACGGAAAAAGCCGAAGGCAGCATCGGCATCTTCAACATCCGCTTTGACGACTACGGCAACGTCGGCGACAAAATTACGATTTTTGACAATGCCGGGCTGACGATCAACAATCTTGGCAGCTACACAAAGATATACAACAACCTCACTTACAAATTCGAGCAGCAGGGCAATCAGCTGGTGATCGCTTCCAAAAGCCTGGAACGCCCGCAATCGATCGTCAAGAAAAACGAAATTCTCGACGTTCAGGAAACGACGCTGAATGACGCGATGACGGGAATACTCGACAACAGCGGCATCACCACCATCACCGACAGCAGCTTCAGCAACAACCGCAACGACGGCCACGGCGGCGTGATTGTCAACCGCGGACAACTGACAATTCAAAACACCGACTTTACCAACAACGCTTCCGACGGCCACGGCGGCGCGATTGACAACGCCGGAGACTTGACGCTGATCGCCGACAACGACGACATGACCTTTGACGGCAATACCGACGCCTCCGGCAGCAACGACATTTACATGCGGCAGGGAACGCGGCTTGACATCAACATCACCAACAAAGGCACGATGACGTTTAACGGCGGCATTAACGGCGAAAACGGCTACTTGATCAACATTACCGGCGACGGCAGCGGCAACCTGGTGCTAAACGGCAGAGTTGACAACGCGGAAAAACTGAACGTGGCCGATACGTCGCTGGTGCTGAAATCGGAAGCATTTCTCGACAATCAGTTTGTTGAACTGACAAACGCCACGCTGGACATTGCCAACAACACCATCGGCACCGTCAACCTGAAAGGTTACCGGGCCGACGGCGCCGCCATCCGGCTGGACGTCAACACGGCCGAAAACGTTTCCGACGTTCTTAACATCAGCGGCGATCTGACCGGCACCACCGGTCTCATTCTCAATATGCTGAGCAGCGTTAAACAAACGGAAGACATCGTTTTTGCCAACACGCCGGACGACGACGACGCGACCAAAGGCGGTTTCGTCATTTCGCGCATGGTCGGCAACCCGTACGAATACAACATTTCCGTCAAATATGACGCGGTTAACAAACAATGGCTGTTCCCGAAGGAAGCGGAACCGACCCCGATACCGGAACCCGAGCCGCAGCCGCCCGTCGGTCGCCCCGTGGCGCCGGGATATCGCGGGTCAGGCGGATTGCCTGCCGCCGCGGCAGAACTGACCCGCGGCCTCAGCAGAATAATTTCCGCCAAAGTCGCCGCCGGCAAAATATTCAGCAACAACTGCTGCGGCGTTTATGACGAAGCATATGACGGCAGCGTTTTGCGCAACGTCTGGATAGACGCCGGCTATCAAAACGCAAATATCGACAAGCCGGTCGACATGGAAGCCGACGTCTGGGGCATTACCGGCGGGTTCGACATCCAGGCCGACGCACATAACAAACTCGGCGTTTTCGCCGCATACCGCCGCGGACAGTATGACCTTTCCGGCAAAGGAACGTATTACAACTCGACCCTTGGCAGCCGCATTGACATCGACAGCTGGCTGGGCGGCTTGTATTACCGCTTCGATAAAAACCGCCTGTATGTCATGAGCACGGTTTTCGGCGGCATTCAAAAAGCCGACGTCAAAACCGACGACGGTACCATTAAGACGGACACCGACGCCGATCAGTTCGGCGGCAGCCTGGAAACCGGTTACGTTTACGGTTTGGGCAAAATGCTGACGCTGGAACCGTCGCTCGGCATTTCCTACGCCCATATCAACTACGGCGACATTCACGACCGGGCGGGAACAACGGCCGCATACGACAATTTGAACTACTTTGAAGCGGAAGCCGGCATCAAGCTGGAGAAAACGTTTTATTACGACGAGGGAACGGCCAAAGTTTACATCCGTCCTTCCGTAATACAAACGTTCGGCGACAGCGGCGACGTCAGGATCGACGGTCTGCGGCCGACCAATTCTCTCCGCAATCAGACGCTCGGCAGAATCGAACTCGGCGGCCGTTACGGCTTTGGGAACCGCCTGTCCTTCTACGGTTGGACGCACTACACTTACGGCAGTTCGTACGACGCCGCGGCTTTCGGCATCGGGTTGAATTACGCCTGGTAACCGGCAAGATTTTACGTCTGCAAATCAGGTCGTCAAAAAAGCTCCCGGATCCGATCGGGAGCTTTTTTTATTGCCCGGGTTATCGCCTGAAAACTCTTATCGTCCGAAAAGAAAAACCTTTTGTTTTTATCTTTTTTCCGGCGGCAGCGTTTTAGTGTTTGCGGGACAAAAACTCTTCCACTTCCCGCAGCGACTGTTCGGGAGAGGTATTGAAGTCGATGACTTTTCCGCCGACTTCACAAGTCCGGTTTTCCGGATTGTAGCAGCAGAAAGGGGTGGAAAAAGACGCGCCGTAACCCGGCGTGTCGTCGATCTGGATGTCAATGCCGTTTTGCAGGCAATACTCCGCTTTTGCCTTGTCCCACAATTCGTCCGGCACTTTGAAGTTGCCGTTGGGAAAATATTTGACTTGTCCGCGGCTGGCAAAATGGTCGATCAGCGAAAAAATGTTGTTGTATCGGATCTTCCAGGAATCGAGAAAGTTCTTCACCACCAGATAAGGTCCTCCCGAAATGACGAAAACTTCATAATCGCGGTCAAACGCCAGCGCGGTAAAGTCGCGGAAAAACGCCGGAGAAGCGGTAATTACGCCGTGAAAGTCTATGCCGATCTTATATTTAGAACTTGTCATCTTCTCCTCCGAACACGCTGGAAACCGCGTCTTTTAACGAATTTGGACTCAATACCGAAAGCGGATTCAGGCGAACTTTCGGATCACTTGCCTTGCCCGTAATCGAATAGTTGGCAGCAAACACGGTGCCGTCTTTGCCGGCCAGCAGGCTGCCGACCAGAGGAATCCGTCCGATCAGCGTATTCAGTCCGTAAGCCGGAGCGATCATCCCCTTGATGCTGATGTCCTCGTTGGCGGTGTTGTAGGCGCCGCTGAACGTCAGCCCGACGACGTTACCGTAGGTTTTGCCGCTTTTTACAGATAATATGCGATTTTTGTATTTAAACGGGGCGTCGAAATGGGAAAACGTCATCCCTTCCCCTGTCAGCATGTCCACCATGCCGCTGAAAGAGGCCACCGTCAGCAGCCGGGCCAGAAGCGGCGTGTTGTGAAGGCTGAAATCGCGGATTTTGGCATGACCGATAAACTCCCCGTCAGCTCCCTTTTTGGCTTCTATTTGCAGATTGCCGCCGTGCATGTCGTTATAGATACGCAAAAAGCGCAGCGTATTGCCGGCATGGTTGCTGCTGACGGAAAGCAGCCATTCGCCGTTCGGCCGCGGAACATAATCCACTTTCAGGTTCATGCTGCGATTATGGTCATAATTGCCGATCATGTGCACTTCATGCACGCCGACGCCGTTTCTGAGCCTGGCGCTGCCGGCAAAACCGGTCACCGACACGTCAGGGTTGGTCCACAGGCGGTTAACCGCAATGTTGACGTCAACGTCCGGCGTTTTTTCCCAATCGTTTTCTGCTTCGCCGGCAGCGGCCGAACTGTTTTTGCCGCGGTCAAAAAACTCGGACAAATCATAGCTGTCGCCGGAAATATTGATTTTGACGACGCCGTTTTTGCCGGAAGGCATTTCTATTTTGGCGCCGGCCTGCGTTTTGGGCCCTTTGATTTTGCCGATATCGACCACGCGGACTGCGCCTTTCTTGTCAAAACTGATTTTACCGGCAATGTCAAAATCGCTTTTATGCAGTTTGAAATCGGGGATCGACGTCAGCTGCTTTTTGGTAAAAACCAGTTTGGCGCCAAAATCCGCCGCCGCGCCGGCAGGCTTGTAAAAACCCAAAAAGCTGTAGTTCATCACCGCTTTTTGCAGTTTGGCTTTCAGGTCGACCGTCAGCTTGTCGTCGCCGCCCTGGGTCGCCGTCGCTTCCACCTCCGCGCTGCCCTCAAAATAAGGCGGTTTCAGCATTTCGTAATCCAGGCCGAACTTTTCGGCGCCGGCGGCATCCAGCTTAAGCGAAGCCTGATAGCGGCTGCGGTAAGGCTTGTCGGTCTTGAAACGCTCGTCCCAGACGATTTTGAGCGGAATGCCGTCAAACTCGGCGTCGCCTTTGACCGACATGCCGTCGTTGTCAACAGCCAGTTCCAGTTCCTTTGCCGTTATCGGACGGCCGTCCACGGCGTCTTTTATCCGCACGTTGTGCAGCTTTGAGTTGACCGTCACGTTCACGTCGTCGTAGTCCAGGTCTTTTTTCAGTTCAAATTTCAGTCCCAGCTCGGTGTCGGCTTCCCCTTCGATAACTTCAGGATGCAGCCCCATCTGCGAGGTAAACTCCAGCGGCTTGTGGTCGATCAGTTTCAAAGCGTCGGCAATCGAAGAATTGGAAAAAAGCCGGATGTCGATATAGTTGTTGTACTTGTCAAGGTCATAGATCAGAACGTTTCCTTCGCTCAGCATGATGCCGTCCGACACCGCCTTGTCAAGCGCGATGTTGATGCTGGTCGGAGTAACGCTGAAAACGCCGTAAACATTGTTGACCATCGGCATGGTATTGATGTAGCGGAGGTTCGAATCGGCAATATAGGCCTTCCCTTTCAGGTCCGTCAGCCCGAAAGTTTTCGTTTTTTCGTCATAGCCGAAGTCAAATTCAAAACGGGCGTCCTTGGCGTCGCCGCCGAAAATGCTGTCCCGGCACCACTCCCAGGCGTCGGGGGCGACATAGCGCGGCCAGTAGGTGTAAAGGTCGTCAAATTTCAGCTTTCTGATATCCGCCGTCAGCGAAAGCCGCAAATTCTTTTTGGAATCTTCAAGCAGATAATCTTCCAGCCCGGAAACGTTGAAACCGAGCGTTACCTTCTGCTCCCCGAGATAAAAGTCGGCGTTTTCGATCGCTACCCGGTCCAAACCGCCGTTGATCTCCCCTTCCAGCATAAAAGAGGAAATGTCATAGCGGGAATCGGCGTCGCCGGTGTCAAACAGGATGAAACCGCGCCCTCCCTCCAGCTGAAACTTGATTTTTTCCAGCGCGGTGTCCACCGCTTCGATCAGGTCGCCGCGGTTTTTCAAAAATTCGTTGAAATTGATCAGCGCGGCAATTTTACCGTTGATCGGCAGGTTAACGTTGTACCAGTCGCGGCGGGCGCCGCCGTTGACATAAGTGTCGACGATGTCGGCCGGCACCAGGTCGGAAAAGTAAATCTGCGCCGCCAGCCGGTTGTCGGAAGGACGATAACGGGCTTCCATACCGACGCTGACCAGCTTGTCGCGCAGTTTGACCGACCCGCTGATTTCGGTTTCGATATCGGTAAGGTTGCGCTCAAAATTGTAATTGAGGTCGGCAAATTCCCATTTGCGGCCGAGGTCGACCTCATGGAACTCCACCTTGCCGTTGTTGATTTCTATGTCGTTGATATAACTTTCCGAATAAGTCCTGTCCGGCGAATTGAAACGCTCGAGAAACTCCTCAAACGCCGTCACGTAATAGTCTATCTGCTTGCGGCTGACTTCCGCCGCCCGGGTTTTGTCCCTGACGCCGTAATCGGTGAAAATGTAAACCGACGGATTGTTCACTTCAATCGAACTCGGCGCAATCACGCCCTGCAGCAGCGCCCGGATACTGAACGAAACGGCCACCCCCGGCGCGTTTATCCGCATATGGCCGTCGTTTTCTTCATAAACCACGTTTTTGGCAATGATTTTGATCGGTTTGATCGAACGCACCAGCTCAATGTTGACGCTGTCCACCGTCACTTCCGCGTTTTCGTTGTCCTGGTTTAAGGCCGCGATGATATAAGGCTTGAGAAAAGGAACCGCAATCGGCCCACGGTACAGCTGCCAAATGAACAAAAGCAGCAGAATCAGGATTAAAACCACCGTATAATCAAAGATTTTACGGGCCAGATAAAGCCGGTTTGAAACTTTTTTCATTTGTTGCTTACCTTATCGGCCAGCGCCGCCTCCAAAAACAAATCAATGTCACCGTCCAAAACCGCCTTGGCGTCCGAAGTTTCCGCGCCGGTGCGCAGATCCTTGATCAGTTTGTAGGGCTGCAAAACATAGGAGCGAATCTGATAGCCCCAGCCGTTGTCGCCCATCGAATCCCTTTCTCCCTGCGCCGCGTCTTCGCGTTTTTTCAGTTCCATTTCATATAAGCGCGCGCGAAGCATTTTCCAAGCGGCGTCGCGGTTCTGAAACTGCGAACGCTGATTTTGGCATTGGACTACAATTCCGGTCGGAATATGGGTAATGCGGACCGCGGAATCGGTCTTGTTGATGTGCTGGCCGCCGGCGCCCGACGCGCGGTAGGTATCGACCCGGCAGTCGGACTCGTTGATCTCAATGCGGATTTCGTCGTCAATGTCGGGATAAACGCCGACCGAGGCAAAACTGGTATGCCGCCGGGCAGCGCTGTCAAACGGCGAAATCCGCACCAGACGGTGAACGCCGGTTTCCGACTTGAGCCAGCCGTATGCGTTGTGTCCGCTGATTTTGACGGTTGCCGACTTCAGCCCGGCAACGTCGCCTTCCGCTTCCTCCACATATTCCACCTTATATTGATGCGCTTCCGCCCAGCGGGTATACATTCTGAGCAGCATTTCCGCCCAGTCCTGAGCCTCGGTGCCGCCGCTGCCGGCATGAACTTCGAGAAAGGCGTCGTTTTTGTCGGCTTCGCCGGAAAGCAGCGCTTCCAACTCGCCGCGGCGGGTTTTTACCTTCAGCTCCTCCAGCTGGGTTATGATCTCGGCAACCAGTTCCCGATTACCCTCCTCTTCCGCCAGTTCACAGAGTTCGCTTAATTCGTTTAACGACGTTTCCGTTTGCTTCAGCGCGGTAACGCTTTCTTCCAGCGAATTTTTTTCGCTCAACAGCTTCTGCGCGCGGGCGGCGTCGTTCCACAGTTCCGGCGCGGCGGTCAGCGCGTCCAGTTCTTCCAGACGCAAAACGGCATTATCGTAGTCAAAGAGACCTCCTCAGCAGCGAAAGCGACTGCTTGATCTCGTCAATTAAGGTTAATACTTCTGCCTGCATGTTTTTCCTTTCAATAGGTTGAAAAGTTGACTAATACTGGGTTCCGAGCTGGAAGTTTTCACTGTCGGCGGAATTGCCGAAACGTTTGAAATCGTTGCGGTCGTCTTCTCCGTCATTGTCGTTGTCGGAACTGCCGTTAATGATACGCTGGCCGGCCGTTTCAAAGTCAAAGTCGGGCTTCAGCGCTTCGGTAATGACCACCTGGTCCCCGGGCACCGCCGGTTTGCCGGTTTTGTAATTGATCCGCACCAGTTTGATGCCCGCGGGAATGCGGAACGGAATATCGGGCTGATCTTTCAGCGCCTCTTCCATAAACGCATAGAATACCGGCAGCGCCATGCTGGCGCCGGTTTCCCAGCGGCCGAGCGTCCGCGGTTCGTCAAAACCGATGTAGGTGCCGACCACCAGATCCGGCGAAAAACCGACAAACCAGCCTTCTTTGCTGTCGTTGGTGGTTCCGGTTTTGCCGGCCAGGTGTTTTTTCAGGCGCCGCAGCCGGGCGCCGCTGCCGCGGGTGGCCACGCCTTCCAGAATCGAAGTCATCTGATAGGCCGACAGGCTGTCAAACACCTGCTCGCGGCCGTCTGCCAGCTGCGGGGTCGGCTGATTTTCCCAAACATCGTAATTGCAGCCGGCACAGTCGCGGTTATCCTGTTTTAAAATGGTACGGCCATAGCGGTCCTGAATGCGCTCAATCAGATACGGCTGTATTTTTTTGCCGCCGTTGACAATTTCCGCATAGGCGGAAGTGAGGTCGATCAGCCGGGTTTCGCCGGCGCCGAGCGACATTGAAAGCAGCTCCGGCAGATGGTCGTTGATGCCCGTTCTTTTGGCAAAGGCGGAAATCTTGTCCATGCCGACGTCCTGCGCCAGACGAACCGTCATCAGATTGCGCGATTTTTCAATTCCTTCGCGCAAAGTCATCAGACCGTAAAATTTCTTGGTAAAGTTTTCCGGTTTCCATTTCGGCAGGCCGGCTCCCTGATCCAGCACAAACGGCGCATCCAAAATCAGATCGGTCGGAGAATAGCCGTTTTCCAGCGCGGTGAGATAAACAAACGGCTTGAACGACGAACCGGTCTGCCGGCGCGCCTGGGTGGCGCGGTTAAACTGCGAACGTTTGTAGGAATACCCGCCGACCATTGCCAGCACCCGGCCGGTATGAGGGTCGATGGCGATCAGCCCGCCGTCGACGTCGGGAACCTGACGCAGATTATAAGCGTTTTCCGGCAGTTTCTGTTTTTTGATTTTCTCTTCGCCGATTTTTTCCGCCCAGATCACGTCACCCGGTTTAAGCACCTCCTTAACCGATTTCGGCGCCCTGCCGATCCCCTGATCGGGCAGCGTTTTCCCTGCCCAGGAAAGAACGGAAAGAGGAATGACGCCGGTTTCGCCGTCAACCGTTTTAATCTCCGCCCGCGCATTGTTGACCAGGGTCACCACCGCCTTTTCCCAGCCGCTTTCGGCTCCGGCCGGCAGCGCCGTTTTCTCCAGTACCGACATATAATCGTCTTCAAGAGCGATGTTGGCCGTTGCCCCGCGCCAGCCGTGGCGGCGGTCATACTCCTGCAGTTTTTCCCGGAATACCCGGGTGGCAATTTCCTGCAGACGCGGATCAACGGTGGTGCGGACGATCAGCCCGCCCTCGTTAAGCGCCTCGGCACCGAAACGCCGTTCAATTCCGCGGCGGACTTCCTCGCTGAAATATTCCGCGTGTTTTACGAAACCGCTGTCGCGTTTCACCACTTTCAACGGCTGCGCCTTGGCGTTTTCGGCCGCAAGCTCATCAATGTACCCCTCCTCAAGCATCCGGCCGATCACCCAGTTGCGGCGGGCCACGGCCGCCTCGTAACGGGTGTGGGGATTGTAATTGTTGGGTCCCTTCGGCAGCGCCGCCAGATAGGCGGATTCTTCAAGCGTCAGCTCCGCCAGCGATTTGTTGAAATAATTGAGAGCCGCCGCCGCCACGCCGTATGCCCGGTTGCCGAGGTAAATCTCGTTCAGATACAGCTCCAGAACGTGCTCTTTGGAAAATGCGTTGCTGATGCGGTACGCCAGAATGGCCTCCTTGATTTTGCGGATAAGCGACCGCTCCGAAGAAAGCAGAAAGTTTTTCGCCACCTGCTGCGTAATCGTCGACGCCCCGACCAGCCGTTTGCCTTTGGCATAATTGACGACATTCGTAAATACCGCGCGCGTAATCCCCAGCAGATCTATCCCCGGATGCGAATAAAAATGCTTGTCTTCGGCAGCGATAAAAGCCTGCTTGACCCGCTCGGGAATTTTATCCTCGGGCACGAAAATGCGCTTCTCCGCCGCATATTCCATCAGCACCTGCCCGTCGCCGGCATACAGGCGCGTCGTAACCGGCGGCTCGTATGTTGCCAGCTTCGTATAGTCGGGAATATCAAACCCGGCCGTTTTAAACCAAACAAAAATGCCCGCAAACAGCAACACTGCCATCAGCAGCCCGAAACTGACCAAATTCACCAAAAGCTTATACATTAAAACATCCGCAAAACAATAGAGTCGTCCTGAAAAATCTTTATAAATATACAGTCCGTTCCCCGCTTGGCAACCTCTATTTAAGCCTTATACCCATAATATTAAGCCCGTAACATTAAGCCCGTAACATTAAGCCAGCAACCTCCGCCGCACCGCAAACCCCGACGCTGCGTTTTCTCCCCTTCTTTTTCTGCCCTTCCTCTCCCGTTCAGGCAAAACT
>OGQJ01000914.1_pt1 | contig 29167 bp, 17 predicted proteins | sample 1553161 | NCBI WGS metagenome assembly OGQJ01 (sample SAMEA2579923, study PRJEB22360) | human gut metagenome | biome: human gut; feature: human-associated habitat; material: faeces | place: Denmark | collected 2008/2010 | reverse complement strand
GCCAAGTGGTAAGGCCCCGGTCTGCAACACCGTCATCGCCGGTTCAAATCCGGCTGTCACCTCTCTCAAAAGGACTACATCAGTTTATGATGTGGTCTTTCTTTTATATAATTTGCAAATAAAATATATTGTGAATTTATGTAATATTCGTAATATATGTTGTACACATTTCATTATTTTTTAATTTTCTAAATTATTTTTCAGGATGTTACACTAAATTAATAAAGAGAAATATAAGCCTGATAAACAGAATTATATTTCTCTTTTTTAACAACTCTTATCCTTTTTTGAATAGTTGTAGTAGTATTATTATTCCTCTTCAGGATATTTCATACCCCATTCGGTTCTTATATCAGACATGATTTTCATAACATCATATGTATACTGACTGTGAATGAGGTTTTCTATTTCATCGGATGATGCAGAGTTTATGGCTTTTTCCATATCACATACTTCGTAATAAAGTGCATCTGATGTATCACCTGCATCAATTACTTCTTTATGACCATCCTCTGTATATGTAATAGTTGCCTGCATTCCTCTTGGATACTCAAAGATTTCCACATATGCCTTGTCAAAAGAGAGCGTAGCGCGTTTTGGCTGCTTTGAATGTAGAGATAATGTGACAGTTGCCATTTCCACTGCATCATTCATAAGCAGAATACCTGCCTGTTCATCAACACCGGTTGGTGCATATTTAACCTGTGACGATACTTGTGTTGGTGTTTCCTTGAAGAACCAGCGGATAAGAGAAAGTGAGTAAACTCCAATATCAAGCAATGCTCCTCCGGCAAGCTTACGACTGAAAAATCGGTTTGTCATATTGTAATCCTTGTAGCTTCCAAAATTGACCTGAATTAAATTTAGCCTGCCGAGTTGTCCACTTGCAATTATTTCGTTTAGCTTTTTATAAACAGGCATATGATATATAGTCATGGCTTCAGCAAGAATAACGTTATTTTCTTTGGCCAGTGAGACGGCTTCATCGAGCTCTGCGATATTTAAAGTAATAGATTTTTCACAGAGTACATGCTTTCCATTAGAAAGGGCTTTTCTTAGATAATTGATGTGAGTATTGTGTGGAGTGGAGATGTAAATGATATCCACATCAGGATCATAAAAGACGTCATCAATGTTGTCATATACCTTTGAAATGCCATATTTTTGTGCAAAAGCTACGGCCTTTTCATGAGTCCTGTTGGCAACTGAATAAAGAGTGCGCCCTTCCTTTGAGAGAGCATGCGCGAGCTCATTAGCTATTACGCCGCAGCCGAGTGTTGCCCAATTAAGCTGTTTCATGTGAAATCCTCCTTTTTAACTTAAAGTATTGTAGCTGTGATGGTACATAAATTATCTAAAATGATGTGAAATAACAAAATATAAACTCATTGATGATACCTTTTGACCCTTTAATCATAAAATATGTACCATAATGAACATATTCTAGCATGATGAATTATGAATTACAATGCATTTAGATTCAAAACAGTCAAAAACAGTCAAATTTGATAGTGACTAAATTAAAATTATTTAATTTGAACTATATTTTAGATTATAAACTAGTAATAGAAAAGATACTAAAATTAGCAATTAGGCAAGTAATAAAGATTTATGTAGTATATTCTGCACAAAATTAGAATATTACTTTTGCATATATTACACAATTTGAAATTTGACCTTATATAATTTTAACAATTTTCATGGTGATTATTTGTGAATATAAATAACTGATTATGATTGACAATGACTGATTTTGAAAATATAATAATACTACAAGTTAAATGATTATTGATTTTAATAAAAAAGGAAAATAATTGAATATAAAAGATTAAATGATAGTCTTTGAGCAATTTGAAAACAGGGGTGATTAGATGCTGGCGGAAGATAGATGAAAAAAAATACTCGATATATTAGATTCGATGGGAAGTGTGACTGTTCAGCAGCTTATGGATGAGCTTGATACATCCGAGTCAACAATCAGACGTGATCTGGTTGCAATGGACAAGAAGGGGTATCTCACCAAGGTACATGGTGGTGCGATTGCCAATAATACGAATATCCATACTCAGGATGAGAAGGTTATCAACAGGCTTAAGCAGAATCGCAGCGAAAAGGAACAGATTGCCAGATATGCGGCATCACTTATTGTGGATAATGATTTTGTTTATATAGATGCCGGTACTACAACAGCAGTCATGATTGATTATATTACTGCAAAGAATGTGGTTTTTGTTACAAACTCTCTGACTAATGCCAAGAGAATTTCCGATAGGGGATATACAGTATATATTCTAGGTGGCGAGTTCAAGTCTACTACTGAGGCTATTGTCGGAGATGAGGCTGTTGTGACGCTCGATAAATATAATTTTACGAAGGGCTTCTGGGGGACCAACGGAATTACTGTGAAGAATGGATTTACAACTCCGGAGATAAAGGAGGCCATGGTTAAAAAGAAATCCATGGAGAATAGCAAGGAGAAATACATTCTTGCGGATGACAGTAAGTTTTCACAGGTATCAAGTATCAAGTTTGCTGATTTTGAGGATGCTGTAATTGTTACAAATGCACTAAACAATGACAACTATAAGAAATACAAAAATATTAAGGAGGTCTAACATGATTTACACAGTTACCTTTAATCCATCATTAGATTATATTGTTGATGTAACAGATTTTAAGACAGGAGTAGTCAATAGAACAACCGGAGAGAAGATTTTTGCAGGTGGTAAGGGCATCAATGTTTCCATGGTTCTTAAGAATCTTGGAATGAGCAATACTTCACTTGGTTTTACAGCGGGTTTTACAGGAAATGAAATTAAAAGACTTCTAGGAAAAAAAGGCGTTAATACTGATTTTATAGAGGTGGAGGATGGTATTTCACGTATTAACGTGAAGCTTCGCTCAAATGAGGAATCCGAGATTAATGGTCAGGGACCGGTAATCACTGAGGACAACATTAAAAAGCTTTATGAGAAGCTTGACTGCTTAAAGGAGTCTGATGTGCTTGTGCTCGCAGGAAGTATTCCTGATGTGATGCCTTCATCAATGTATATGGATATCATGAAGCATCTTGAGGGCCGCGGAATAAATATCGTGGTTGATGCGACAAGAAATCTGCTCACAAATGTGCTTGCGTATAAGCCATTCCTTATCAAGCCAAACAATCATGAGCTCGGTGAGATATTCGGGGTTGAGGTTACAGACAAGGACGATGTGATAAAGTATGCAAAGAAGCTTCAGGAGCAGGGCGCAAGAAACGTGCTTGTTTCTATGGCAGGTGACGGAGCAGTGCTTGTGACCGAGGATGGACAGGAATTTAAGGCACAGGCTCCTAAAGGAAAGCTCAAAAACTCTGTAGGCGCAGGTGATTCGATGGTAGCCGGATTTGTTTACGGATACCTCAAATCAAATGATTATAAGCAGGCATTTATTTATGGAGTATGTACAGGAAGTGCAAGTGCATTTTCTGAGGAGCTGGCTACAAAGCCTGAGGTTGAAGCACTTATTGATAAATGGGACAGTGCTTCCAATTAAACAAACGGTATCAAAAAGGTTGATATAAATAATTAATATATTCTATTAGGAGGAATGATGTATGACAATCAGGGATTTGTTGGCAGCTGAGAGTATCAATTTAAATGGTACGCCTGCCGGAAAAACCGAAGCATTGAATCAGTGTATTGATTTGATGGCAAAAAGTGGCAAAATAGCCGATGTGGAGAAGTATCGCAAGGGTGTTTTTGCAAGAGAGGAGGAAGGCACAACAGGAATTGGAATGGGTATAGCAATTCCTCATTGTAAGTCTGATGCTGTTACTAAAGCAGGTCTTGCGGCAATGGTTGTAAAGGATGGGGTTGACTTTGAATCACTCGATGGTACACCTGCAAAGATTATTTTCCTTATCGCTGCACCAAACACAGAGGATAATGTGCATCTTCAGGTGCTTAGCAAGCTCTCTGTTATGCTGATGGACGAGCAGTTTACAAATTCTCTTATCAATGCTGGTTCAGTTGATGAGTTTTTAAATATCATCGACAGCGCTGAAAAAGCAAAGGATGAGAAAGAGGCTGCCAAAGAGGTAAAGGCTAAAGAGCCTGTTGAGGTGAAGAAGGACGATGTATTTATCGTTGCAGTTACAGCCTGTCCTACAGGAATTGCCCATACTTATATGGCTGCTGAGGCTATTGAGAAAAAGGCCAAGGAGCTTGGATATCAGGTAAAGGTTGAGACAAGAGGCTCAGCCGGAGCTAAAAATGTACTCACAGATGATGAGATTGCAAAGGCTACCGGTGTTATCGTTGCATGTGATACAAATGTGCCTACAGACCGTTTTGACGGAAAGAAGGTTATTGAGTGTCAGGTTTCTGACGGAATAAATAAGACAGAGGAGCTCGTAAAGAGAATTGCTGCCGGTGATGCTCCTGTATTTAAGGCATCAGGTAAAAAAGAGGCTTCACATTCATCAGTTGGTGGAAAAGAGAGCATTGGACATCAGATTTATAAGCATCTGATGAATGGTGTTTCACATATGCTTCCATTCGTAGTTGGTGGTGGTATTCTTATCGCAATCGCATTCCTTATCGATGGATTCAGTGTTGACCTTAATTCACTGCCGGCTGACCAGAGAGCAAATTTCGGTACTATTACACAGGGCGCAGCATTGTTTAAGGGAATCGGTGGAACAGCATTTGGATTTATGCTTCCTATCCTTGCAGGCTTTATCGCTATGAGTATTGCTGACCGTCCGGGTCTTGCAGTTGGTTTCGTAGGCGGTTCAATCGCAGCAAACGGTACATCAGGCTTCCTTGGAGCACTGGTTGCAGGTTTCGTTGCAGGATATATTGTAAATCTCTTAAAGAAGATATTCTCTAAGCTTCCTGAGAGTCTTGATGGTGTGAAGCCGGTTCTTCTTTATCCGCTGCTTGGTATATTCCTCATAGGCGTTATAATGCAGTTTGTAGTTGAGCCTCCAATCGGAGCTTTAAATACAGCTATCAACAACGGTCTTAATGGACTTAACGGTGCAAGCGCAGTAGTGCTCGGAGTACTTCTCGGAGGAATGATGTCAGTAGATATGGGTGGTCCTGTAAACAAAGCCGCTTATGTATTTGGTACAGCTTCAATCGCTGCCGGAAACTACAATATCATGGCAGCAGTTATGATTGGTGGTATGGTTCCACCACTCGCAATCGCTCTTGCAACAATCTTCTTCAAGAACAAGTTCACAGCAGAGGAGAGAAAGGCAGGACCTACAAACTTTATCATGGGATTATCATTTATCACAGAGGGTGCAATCCCATTCGCAGCATCTGATCCGCTTCATGTCCTTCCGGCATGTGCAGTTGGTTCAGCAGTGGCAGGTGGACTTTCAATGGCATTTGGATGTACACTCATGGCACCTCACGGAGGAATCTTCGTAGTACCTACAATCGGAAATCCGTTAATGTATCTTGTAGCATTAGTAATCGGAGCCTTCATTGCATGTGGATTACTCGGATTACTCAAGAAAAAAGTAAGTGAATAAGCAATCCTCAATTATCATTTAATCCAATCTATAAACTAATCAACAAAGGCACTGCTTCGGCGGTGTCTTTGTTGTTATGTTGTTATACAAAAATTAAAAATATAAACATTCTCTGAAATAACAGCCTCATGCCTTGACGAGTGAATTTTCGAAGCTTAAAGTAGTATTAGGATGAAATAGTAAGTCATAAAAAGCAATTATTTATGAGACTTAAATATAAAAAACAGTGAGGAAAATCATGGGTAAGGTTATAGGTATAGATTTAGGAACAACAAACAGCTGTGTGGCAGTATTGGAGAACAATCAGCCGGTAGTCATAACTAACAGCGAGGGTCAGAGAACAACTCCGTCTGTAGTGGCTTTTACAAAAAATGGAGAGCGACTGGTGGGCGAGGCTGCAAAGAGGCAGGCAGCGGTCAATGTGGACAGGACATTTTTCTCAATAAAGAGACAGATGGGAAGCGATTTCAGGGCAAAGGTGGACGGAAAGCTGTATTCAGCTCCTGAGATTTCTTCTATGATTCTCAGAAAGCTGAAAAAGGATGCAGAGGACTATATTGGTGAGGCAGTGACAGACGCCGTAATCACAGTTCCTGCATATTTTTCGGATGCGCAAAGGCAGGCAACTAAGGATGCAGGAAGGATTGCGGGGCTTAATGTGCTTCGAATCATAAATGAGCCAACCTCTGCGGCACTCGCATACGGACTGGACCACGGACAGCAGCAGAAAATTCTTGTCTACGACCTCGGAGGAGGAACCTTCGATGTGTCTGTTATCGAAATAGGGGACAATTTGATAGAGGTGCTTGCCACAGCCGGTGATAATCATCTGGGTGGAGATGATTTTGATGAGAGAATCACGAATTATCTTGTCACAGAGTTTTACAGACAGCAGAATGTGGATCTGAGAAAGGATAATACTGCTATGCAGCGTGTCAGGGAGGAGGCTGAGAAGGCAAAAAAGGTGCTTTCATCCTCATCCTCAACCACTATCAACCTGCCGTTTATCACCACTGTAAAGGGACAGCCGGTCCACATGGAGATGAACCTCACAAGGGCTGAGTTTAATGAGATAACAAAGGATCTGGTGGAGAGAACTGCTATTCCTGTAAATCAGGCACTTTCAGATGCGGGAATTTCCGCAGCAGAGCTTGGAATGGTGCTGTTGGTAGGAGGCTCGACACGTGTGCCGGCTGTTGTTGAGGAGGTCAGAAGAATTACAGGAAAAGAGCCTTCACACAACCTAAATCCTGACGAGTGCGTGGCACTCGGTGCAGCAGTACAGGGTGGCAAGCTCGGTGGAGCAATTGTCGCAGGCAGCAGTGCGGCAGAGATTATACTGATGGATGTCACACCGCTTTCACTCGGAATTGAGACAGTTGGTGGTGTCTCAACCAAAATTATTGACAGAAATACGACTATTCCTACGAGATACAGCCAGATTTTTACAACTGCAGGAAGCTTCCAGACCTCTGTGGATATAAAGGTACTGCAGGGTGAGAGGCAGTTTGCAAGGGACAATAAGCTGATTGGAAACTTCAGGCTAAAGGGCATCAAGCCGGCTCCGGCAGGTGTGCCGCAGATAGAGGTGACGTTTGATATAGATGCAAACGGCATTGTGCAGGTTTCTGCAAAGGACCTGGGCACAGGAAAGCATCAGGAGATTACGATTACCGCAAGCTCAAATTTGTCTGATTCTGAGATTGAGCAGGCAATCCGCGAGGCACAGGAGTATGAGGCAACAGACGGACAAAGAAAGGCTTATATTGATGCAAGAAGTGAGGCTGATACGCTTGTGCGACAGGTGGAAAATGTCATGGCTGACAAGGAAAAAAGAAAGGCTATGGACAGCGCACAGAAAAAGAGTGTGAAATCGTCACTTTCATATGTGAAGAAGCTTATTTCAAGGACAAAGCCCGGAAATGTGAGCGAAGAGCAGGCTGCCGAGATAAAGCATGCGGCAGATGAACTGAGAAATGCGGCAGTGGGATTGATTTAATTATAGTAACTACTATTATTCATTTGGCTATTTACGAGAAGCGGATTTTCATATAAAATATGGGTAAGTGGTGAGTATTCATAACCACCCTGAATAGTTATAATGTTAATTTAAATCCGAGGAAATAGAAAATGAATGCGAACGATAAAACAGAAAAGGTACTAAGAGAAATTCATATCATGCTCTCAAAGGCGGAGCCGTATAAGCCGGAGCCGAGCAGGGTGATCATAAACAAGCAGCAAATGATAGATTTACTTGCTGAGCTGAATAAGTGTATATATGCAATACAGGATGAGTATGAGCTTACTGAACAGAGTCGCAATCACGCAGAGAGAGAGTTCAGAAAGAAAGGGGATCAGATAGTCTGGGATGCAAGCAGAAAGGCTGAGGATGTGTATGCAGCATCGGTTATCTATACGGATGAGGCGCTTTCAAGAGTGCGTGATATCATCAATGATACCAACGAGTCACTTGAAAAGCTGTGCAAGAATATGAAGGATAAGATTGCAGAGCAGGAGAAGATAGTTAAAACTAACCAGTATGAGCTCAAGGGACAGCTTCAGGATTTGTCCGATACGGAGAAGTATCTTAAGATTATCGATGACAGAAATAAGGAGATAGAACGTCAGAAAAATGCAGGTAAACCTGTAGAGGAGCGTACTATTGACAATGAAGAGAAGTCCATCTATGCAAACAGACAGACTGAAATCAAGGTAAATATGGATTATATCAGAAAACTGGGACTTGCTGAGGGCGAGGACCTGGGAGATGGTGTAGTGGGTGAAGTGAAGCTTGCAGACGATACACCTGATGCCGGATTAAATCATAGCAATGATAAGGATGAAGCCAAGGCTGCCGGCTCAAAATCGTCTGTTGATGAGGATTATAAGGCAATAAGCAGAAAAGCCGGCAATCCACCTGTTATCAACACAAAGGAAGGGAAGGAGCTCACAGACGGTATCCACAGAATGTGGCAGAGCATCACCGGAAATAAAGGGAAATGAAACACACCTATGTAATATAAAGCAGCAGTTCAAAACAGAACGGCTGCTTTTTGGCTTATATTTAAAGTGGGTAATATTAAGCAGATTTTAAGAAAAACAAAGTGGATAATCTGATAAAATATAGCTGACTAACGGCAGGAGAAGGTTTCTGTTAAAAATTCATAGAAGGAGGATAATATGACAATATTAGTTTGTGATGACGACAAGGAAATAGTTGAGGCAATTGAGATTTACCTGATGCAGGAGGGCTACGACGTGGAGAAGGCTTACGACGGCATACAGGCGGTTGAAATTATGAAGAATAAAAAAATAGACCTCATGATAATAGATGTCATGATGCCAAAGCTCGACGGAATAAGAGCCACTTTGCAGATACGAAAGGAAAGCAGGGTGCCGATAATCATTCTATCGGCAAAGACAGAGGATGCTGACAAGATTTTAGGCCTCAATGTGGGAGCTGATGATTATGTCACAAAGCCTTTTAATCCGCTTGAGCTTGTGGCAAGGGTAAAGTCACAGCTTCGCAGATATACCACTCTGTCAAGCAATGATGCAGCCGGAGACAAGGTTTATGAAGCCGGAGGCCTTTTGGTAAATGATGATTTAAAAAAGGTGACTGTGGATGGTGAGGAGGTAAAGCTCACACCGATTGAGTACAATATCCTGCTTTTACTTCTTAAAAACAAGGGAAAGGTCTACTCAATAAACGAAATATATGAGAGCATATGGAACGAGGAGGCGATAGGCGCCGACAATACAGTTGCTGTGCACATCAGACATATCAGGGAAAAAATAGAGATAAATCCTAAGGAGCCACGCTATCTGAAGGTGGTCTGGGGAGTAGGCTATAAGATAGAGGACAACAAATGAAGCAGTATACGATAGGAAAAAAAGCAGCGGTCATAGTTCTACATCAGCTATGCATGATACTTATGGTGACAGGAGTGTTTGCCACAGGCTATGCATTCAGGCACGATGCGCATGGAAATATTGATATCTATACACTAATATCGCTTGCGGGCCTGGTAGGCAGCTTTGTGAGCCTGGCATATATGGCAAACGTGGCAGGCAGAAAATCAGAGGATGATTACACAATATACTATTTACCGATTGACAAGGTATACTCTGATGTGATGCTAGTGATATTTACACTGCTCATGGTATTTATGGGAAAAGTGATTTCAGGCGTAAAAAACCAGCATTTTGACTATGCATCACTCATTATGACGGCCGGCACATTTACTTTTTTGTTTGATCTGGCTTTTATTATTTTATACCAGAGCATTGTAAGGAAGATAAAAGGCAATATACTTTACACACACAGCCTGATGTACAAGGGCTATGAGCTTTTGAAAAGAGTTATTGAGAAAAAGGATATCCATACACAAAAAACCAAAGAGATAATGCGCATACAGGAGGCTCTTGAAGCTATCTCGGAAGGAGCGCTTGACACTACACTTAATGTCAATGAGTTTCATGGGCAGCAGAAAAAGGTGGCGGAGGCTGTCAACCATATACGCCAAGGTCTTATGAGCTCGGTGAATGAGAGTCTTAAGAATGAAAAATTAAAGGCAGACTTAATAACAAACGTATCACACGATATAAAGACACCTCTGACTTCAATAGTCAACTATGTTGACCTGCTTAAGAGGGAAAATCTGGAAAATGAAAATGCCAAATACTATATACATGTGCTGGAGGAAAAGTCACAGCGCTTAAAGCAGCTTACAGAGGATTTGGTAGAGACATCAAAGATTACCTCGGGAAATGTGAAGCTCAATATGCAAAAGCTTGATCTGGTTGAGCTTTTATACCAGACCGGAGGTGAATTCAATGAGCGCTTTGAGTCGAGAAATCTGACAATAGTTACAAAAATTCCATCAGAACAGATATTTATATATGCGGATGGGCGTCAGCTTTACCGCTCTATTGAAAATCTGTATACTAATGCCGCAAAATATGCACTGGAAAATACCAGAGTGTATGTAGAACTTGAAAAGGCAGATAAAAAGGCAGTTTTTACAATAAAGAATGTGTCTAAGAACGAGCTTGACATAGTAAGCAACGGAAATGTAGACTTGACAGAGCGTTTTGTGAGGGGAGAGAGGTCGAGAACTACTGAAGGAAGTGGACTTGGACTTTCGATTGCAAAGAATCTGACCCATTTGATGGGAGGAAAATTCGAAATTAAGGTAGATGGTGATTTATTTATTGCCACAATTACCTATAATATTATATAATAGTAAATAAAAGAATTTTGAAATACACATACGGAGGTAGAATAAGTGAAATTATATGAAAATGGTGCTTACCTTTTAAACGGTAAGGAAGTAATAATTGATGGACCGGATGCTCAGGCAGCTGTCAAAAGCAAGACTGGCATGGACATCGATAAACAGACAGCTAAGCAGGAGACAATTGCTTACGGTATTTTAAAGGAGCACAATACATCCGGCAATATGGACAAGCTTCAGATTAAGTTTGATAAGCTTACATCGCATGATATCACATTTGTAGGTATCATCCAGACAGCACGAGCTTCAGGACTTGAGAAATTCCCTATCCCGTATGTACTTACAAACTGTCACAACAGCCTTTGTGCAGTTGGTGGAACAATCAATGAGGATGATCACATGTTTGGTCTCACATGTGCAAAGAAGTACGGTGGAATCTATGTACCACCTCATCAGGCAGTTATCCATCAGTTTGCACGAGAGATGCTTGCCGGCGGCGGAAAGATGATACTTGGCTCTGATTCACATACACGCTATGGTGCACTTGGTACTATGGCAGTCGGCGAGGGTGGACCTGAGCTTGTTAAGCAGCTTCTCGAACAGACATATGATATTGATATGCCTGAGGTTGTAGGCATTTACCTGACAGGAGAGCCAATCAAGGGCGTTGGACCACAGGATGTCGCACTTGCAATTATCGGAGAGGTATTCGGAAACGGCTTCGTAAAGAACAAAGTTATGGAGTTTGTAGGACCGGGTGTGTCTAATCTGAGCGTTGACTTCCGTATAGGTGTCGATGTTATGACAACAGAGACTACATGTCTTTCTTCTATCTGGAGAACAGATGACCAGGTTAAGGAATTCTTTGAGATTCACGGTAGGGCTGAGGACCACAAGGAGCTTAATCCGGGTGAGGTGGCTTACTATGACAGATTTATTGAGATTGATTTAAGCCAGATCCGCCCAATGATAGCTATGCCATTCCACCCAAGCAATACCTACACTATCGATGAGCTCAATGCAAACCTCATGGATATTCTCGATGACTGTGAGAAGAGAGCTGAGGTAAGCTTTGACGGCAAGGTGAAGCTTGATTTAAAGAGTAAGGTAAGAGACGGAAAACTGTATGTAGACCAGGGAATCATCGCAGGCTGTGCAGGCGGTGGATTTGAGAATATCTGCGATGCGGCTGACATATTAAACGGACATTCAATCGGAGCAGACGAGTTTACACTGAGTGTTTACCCGGCATCTACTCCAATATACATGGAGCTTGTGAAAAACGGAGCTGTAGCAAAGCTTCTTGAGACAGGTGCAATCGTAAAGACTGCTTTCTGCGGACCTTGCTTTGGTGCAGGAGATACACCTGCCAACAACGCATTCTCTATCCGTCATTCAACAAGAAACTTCCCTAACAGAGAGGGTTCTAAGGTACAGAACGGACAGATCAGCTCAGTGGCACTCATGGATGCACGTTCAATCGCTGCAACAGCAGCAAACAAGGGCTTCCTTACATCAGCAGCGGATATTGATGTCAACTTTACAAAGCCAAAATATTTCTTTGACAAGACTATATATGAGAACCGTGTATTTGACAGCCATGGAGTGGCAGATCCTTCAGTTGAAATCCAGTTCGGACCAAACATCAAGGACTGGCCGGCAATGAGCGCGCTTCCTGAGAATATGCTCCTTAAGGTGGTTTCAGAGATTCATGATCCTGTTACTACAACAGATGAGCTCATTCCTTCAGGAGAGACATCTTCATATCGTTCAAACCCTCTTGGACTTGCAGAGTTCGCACTTTCAAGAAAGGATCCTGAGTATGTAGGCAGAGCAAAGGAAATCCAGAAGGCCCAGAAGGCTATAGAGAGTGGTGAGTGCGCAGGAAAGGCTGTTCCTGAGGTTGCTGAAATCATGGGAGTAGTAAAGAAAAAATTCCCTGAGGCAAGCCATGAGAATATGGGCTTCGGAAGCACAATTTTTGCTGTTAAGCCGGGTGACGGCTCAGCAAGAGAGCAGGCTGCCAGCTGCCAGAAGGTACTCGGAGGCTGGGCAAATATCGCAAACGAGTATGCCACAAAGAGATACCGTTCAAACCTTATCAACTGGGGAATGCTTCCATTCATCATCGATGAGGGAGAGCTTCCGTTCCACAACCTCGACTATATCTTCCTTCCGGGAATCAAGAAGGAAATCGAGGATGCAAAGACGGAGTTTGAGGCATATGTTGTCAAGGATGGTGAATTAAAGCCATTTACACTGAAGATGGGTGAGCTCACAGATGATGAAAGAGAGATAATATTAAAGGGATGTCTCATCAACTATAACCGTAAATAAGGAGAGTTTAATCCGATGGAAGAAACCGGAAAAGCTGGTAAAAAATCAAACATTGAGATAAATGCAGATAAGGGTGCGAAGCAGAATTCGCACCCGGGGCGTGAGGAATGGCCACATCTGATCAGAATAGGTGTCATGGTATTTGTCACGTTTGCAGTCTGTATACTGTTTTTCTTTGCACTGTACAGATTTGAGGGCTTTGCAGGCATATGGAGCAAGCTGCTTGCGGCAGCAATGCCTATTATAATGGGACTTGTGCTTGCATACCTGATGAATCCTGTCATGCTGTGGCTGGAAAGATGCTTTAAAAAGCTTCTTTCCAAAAAGATGAAAAGCGAAAGCAAGCTGCGAAAGGTTTCAAGAGCTCTTGCAATCACAGGCTCGGTTATTATTCTGGTAGCGATTATTTCGCTCCTCATTGCGGCTATTGTGCCTTCTGTCATAGCAAGTATATCAGGACTTATGAAGACACTGCCAAATGATGTTGCGGCATTCATCAACATGATAAAGAACGGCAATTTCGGGGACAGCAAAATTGCTGAGCTCGCGAGCACAGGTTTACAGAATGCAACCGACTACATTGAGGATTATGCCACAGAAAAGCTGATTCCTGAGGCACAGAAGTATGTTGCACAGATTACAACCGGTGTGATTTCGGTAGTCAGAGGCTTATTTAATTTTATTATCGGAATAATCGTGATGGTCTATGTGATGAGTATTCAGGAGACTCTCGCAGGACAGAGCAAAAAGATAATATATGCTGTCTGCAAGCCAAAGACAGGCAATATCATCATTGAGACGATCAGAAAGACAAATGAGATTTTTGGAGGCTTCATAAGCGGTAAGATTATAGATTCACTGATTATAGGTGTGATTGCATATTTCGGATGTCTGATTTTAAGGATTCCATCATCGGTGCTCGTTGCAGTGATTATCGGCGTCACAAATGTGATTCCGGTATTCGGACCGTTTATCGGTGCAATTCCATCGTTACTCATAGTAGTAATTCAGAGTCCGTGGCATGCGCTTTATCTTCTGATATTTATTGTCGTGCTGCAGCAGGTGGATGGCAATATAATAGGGCCTAAGATACTTGGCTCATCTACCGGTCTTTCGACCTTCTGGGTTATGTTTGCCATACTAATCGGCGGAGGAATGTTTGGTTTTCTTGGAATGTTACTTGGTGTTCCAACCTTTGCTGTGATATACTATATTGTGAAAAGAGTTGTTAATTATGCTCTCAGGAAAAAGAAGCTTCCTGAGGACACAAGGGATTATACAAAGACAACAGGCGTAGATACCAAAAATAATAAGCTTAAATACGAGTAGGTGAAATAAGTGGATAAATACGAATACAATCTCAAGCTGGATCAGATAAAAGCCCTAAGCGCCGAGGAGGGCTATATGAGCGCAGCAGAGATTGCGGATAGCATAAATTGGAACAAAATTAAAAATGTAAATACACTCGTTAAAATCGGCGAAATCTACGAGAAGGCCGAAAGATACCAGGATGCAAGGGACATACTTTTAATGGCCTATGACCGTTCACCAATCGGCAGGATGATTATATACAGACTGGCTGAGGTCGCCATCAAGATGGGGGATTATGATGCTGCTACAGAGTATTATGATGAGTTTGTTGAGATAGCGCCTCATGATGATATGAAGTATGTATTAAGATATGCCATCAAAAAAGGGCAGGGAGCTTCATTTGATGAGCTTATCACTATTCTTGAAGAGTACAAGGATGAAGAATACACTGAGGAGTGGGCATATGAGCTTGCATATCTATACCACAAGGCCGGAAAAGCCGATAAGTGTATAGATGCCTGCGATGAGCTCATTCTGTGGTTCGGAGACGGACCATATGTGGAGCGTGCGCTGGAGCTTAAGATGCTTTATCAGCCACTTACCAAGGCTCAGGAGGAAAAGTACAGACGATTCAAGGCAGAGAAGGAAAAGCCGGCTAAGATAAAGGATGAGGCTGAGGTCACTGAGATAGGTGCCATGGAGATGGTAAAGGGCGGAGAGATAGTGCATGATGACGTAACTATTCCGCAGATTACTGTAAATCAGGAGAAGTTCAATACTGTAAATTTACAGCAGGAGATTGCCAAGGGTATGCAGCAGATCATGGAGGCCAAGGGCAAGAATGAAGTTGCTGATACGATGGATACCATCAAAAAAATAGTTGAGGATATTCCTTATCTCAAGCTCGAAAAGGAGCAGGAAGAGTATGTACAGCAGCCGGAAGAGACAGAGCATATCGCTACAGATGAAGAGATAGATGGTTCACTTAAGTTGAATTTCAAGGAGCTTTTGGGTGAAGATGCTGACGGACAGATGTCTATGGTCATGAGTGAAAAGACTCAGCTTGAGCATCAGATTACAGGACAGATGTCTATACAGGATGTTCTTGAAGAATGGGAAAAGACCAGACATGCGGCTGAAATTGCACTTAAAGAGGCTGAGCAGCAGAAGCTTGAGTCAGCTAAGGCAAGAGCACTTCAGGAGGCAGGAGACATCATGGAGAGACTAAATGATGTCATTCCAAAGCTGGATGCAGGTGTCACTCCTAAGGAACTTCTTGAGGAGGAGTATTTGAAGGTCCCGGTTGATATTATAGAGCAGAAAGCTGCCGTGAAGGAGCCTGAAGAAGAGCAGAAACCGGATATGCAGGAGCTTTATGCAGAGGAGACTGTGGATGAAGTACAGGAGCTGCAGGAAGCACCGGAAGAGGCTATAGACGAAGTGCAGGAGTCACGGGAAGTACCTGAAGAGGCTGCAGATGAAGCCAGGGAACCGGTTGGAGAGCCGGAGGATATAATTATGGCAGAGGAGTCTGAGAAAGACGAGATACTCATGCAGCCGACTACCATGATGCCTGAAATAACAGATGATATGTTAAATGTCGATGATGATACATCAGATGATGAGACTTCACAGGAGAAAGAAAACGTTTCTGAGAAGAGAGATTTTGATCATGTGACATCATTTATCGAGCAGGAAATAGCCAAGATGACAGCAAAAAATCCGGGACTGGAGAAGAAGCTGGATATGGCTAAGACAAGAAAAATGCCGGATATTTCATTGCCGGAGGATTTAGACAGCGAAGAAGATGACTCGAAATTGAAAGAAACAAAACATATAAAAGAGCTTACAAGCGAACAGAAAGCTATATTTTCATATTTCATACCGGTAAAGGGTATGGAGGATCAGATCTGCAAGGCATATAATGCAGTGCTTGATCATTTCAACAGGAAAGAAAACGCATCCACAGGCAACCTCATTATACAGGGAGAGCAGGGTTGCGGAAAGACAATGCTTGCTACAAGCTTTATAAAGGTATTACAAAAAGATGGTGAACAGCTTACAGGAAAGATGGGCAAGATTGATGCTGCCGCACTCAATAAAAAGGATGTGCAGCAGGTAGTCAGAAAGATAACAGGAGGCTGTCTCATCATAGAAAGAGCCGGTGATATCGACCGCAGCATAGCTGCCCAGCTATCATTTTTGATGGAGCATGATATTACAGGAACACTCTATATACTTGAGGATACATCAAAGGGTATAAAGAAGGCTCTCTCAATGGATGAGGGCTTTGCATCCAAGTTCACGGAAAAGATATCGGTTCCTATTTTTACAAATGATGAACTCGTATTGTTTGCCAAATCGTACTCTGCAGAGCTTGGGTACAAGATAGATGAGATGGCTATTCTGGCATTGCATAACAGAATCAGCAATATTGAGAGGATAGACCAGGCTACCACTCTGACAGAGGTCAAGGATATAATTGACGAGGCCATAGACAGGGAGGCTCACAGCGGACTTAAGAAGGCTATAAGTATTCTGACAGCCAGGCGATATACAGATGATGACCGAATTGTACTCAAAGAGGATCATTTCAGGGAAAAATAAATACTTATGGGGGGTATATATATGTGTAATTTTACAGCAATGGATTGTTACCTGTTTGGTCAGGCAACACACTATGATATCTACAAGAAGATGGGTGCTCACTTAGCTGAGCGTAAAGGAAAAAAAGGAGTGTGCTTTGACGTCTGGGCGCCACATGCGAGGGAAGTATACGTGTTTGGTGAGTTTAACGACTGGAATGAGACCAGTCATGAGATGAAGCGTGTAGAGCCGGAAACCATGGGAGTGTATGAGCTTTTTGTACCGGGAGCGCAAAAGGGTCAGATGTATAAGTTTATTATAGTCACTGAACAGGGTGATAAGCTGTACAAGGCGGATCCATATGCAAACTACGCAGAGCTTCGTCCGGGAACAGCGTCAATCATCACAGATATCGAGCACTTCACATGGACTGACAAAGAGTGGATGGATAAGAGAGCAGCAAAGTCAGATGCTGATGTATATTCTTCACCTATGGCTATATATGAGTGCCATCCGGGCTCATGGATGAGACATCCGGGCAGGGATGATGAGGGCTTTTATACATACAGGGAGCTTGCAAAATCACTCATATCCTATGTAAAAACTATGGGATATACACATATTGAGCTTATGGGTATTTCAGAGTATCCGTTTGATGGCTCATGGGGATATCAGGTGACAGGCTACTATGCACCTACATCGAGGTATGGAGAGCCTGAGGATTTTGCATACTTTGTTGATCAGTGCCATAAAAATAATATCGGAGTAATCCTCGACTGGGTACCTGCACATTTCCCAAAGGATGCGCATGGACTTGCCAATTTCGACGGAACAGCCACATATGAGTATGCAGACCCAAGAAAGGGAGAGCATCCCGACTGGGGCACAAAGATATTTGACTACGGTAAGAATGAAGTAAAGAACTTCCTTATCGGAAGTGCATTGATGTGGATAGAAAATTACCACGTAGACGGACTCCGTGTGGATGCAGTTGCGTCAATGCTTTATCTTGACTATGGAAAGAACGACGGACAGTGGGTGCCAAACAAATTTGGAGGCAATAAGAACCTCGAGGCAGTAGAGTTTTTCAAGCATATCAATACACTCATACTTGGAAGAAATCACGGAACTGTAATGATAGCCGAAGAGTCTACCGCATGGCCAAAGGTAACAGGCAAGGTAGAGGAAGACGGACTGAACTTCAGCTACAAGTGGAACATGGGATGGATGCATGACTTCCTTGATTATATGAAGCTGGATCCATATTTCCGTAAAAATAACCACAACAAGATGACATTTGCGATGAGCTATAATGAGAGTGAGAAATATATTCTGGTACTGTCACATGATGAGGTGGTACATCTGAAGTGTTCTATGCTCAACAAAATGCCGGGCTTAGAAGGGGATAAATTCAAGAACCTCATGGCAGGATATGCATTTATGATGGGACACTGTGGAAAGAAGCTTCTTTTCATGGGACAGGAGTTTGCACAGAAGCAGGAGTGGAGTGAGGAAAGAGAACTCGACTGGTATCTGCTTGAGAATCCGGAGCATAAAAAGATCCAGAACTGGGTAAAGGAGCTGCTTCACCTCTATAGGAGAAACCGCTGTCTGTATGAGCTGGATTCAAGCTGGGAAGGCTTTGAATGGATAAATGCAAACGATGCAGACAGAAGCATCTTCAGCTTTATCAGAAAGAGCAAGGATGGCAAGAATAATATGCTCTTTGTCATCAATTTCACACCGGTAGAGAGACCTGATTACAGAGTCGGAGTGCCAAAGCGCAAGACATATCAGCTCGTTTTAGATAGTGAGGATCCTAAGTTTACCGGAAAAACGGTACAAGAGCCTGTAAAGAAGGCTGCAAAGGGCAGAGGCAAGGCAGCAAAACAGTCATATAAGAAGCTGGACTATAAGGCAGTCAAATCAGAGTGTGACGGCAGACCATTTTCATTTGCTTATCCACTTGCGCCTTACGGAGTTGCTGTATTTAAATACTAATATACCGGTAAACAGCAGGGTAAAGGACCGCGCCAATTTAAGGCGCGGTCTTTATTTTTGCGTATTATATGTCGATATATAAAAAAAGATAACTATTCAGAACCACAAAAGTACGAAGTAAGAATATCCATAAATAAAGGCTGCAGAGATGGTATATATGCAGGGCACGGAGCAGGAAATATGCAGATAGAGAATTTGATTAATAAAAGCACAGATACGAAAAATACGGACACAAAAACCATAAATGACATGACAGCGGGTATGCGTGTGTCAGACTACATAAAGACAGACAGCAGTGACAATATGTCAAAAAAGGCGGCTGTTGTCGGTTCGTCAAACTCTGTTGATATGTCGGATACGATATATGCAAGACCACAGGCTAAAAACGAAGCCGGGAACAACGATGGCACAGATATGGCAGAAAATCTGCTAAATGACATGAATCAGACCTCAGAAAACAGGCGAAATGATATGATTGTCACTGCAAGCACCACCACGAGTGATGATTACAAAGCTGCAAAGGATGACGGCTACGATGTCATTGTCACTGAGACCGATAAGATAAAAGCAGTGCTGGCAAAGGCAGGTGTAGATATATCCATATATGGAGATGATCTGAGCATGGAGCAGCTCACAGACATCACGGGAAGCCAGACTGAAGCGGCCATGCTTGTCAATCAGATGAAAGCATATGATATTCCTGCTACAGATGACAATATAAAGGCAGGTACAGATGCCATAGACCGGGCAAAGAGCCTTACAAATATATCCAATGAGACAAAGGCATATCTGGTCAGAAATAACATGAATCCGACGGTTTCCAATGTATACAAGGCTACGTACAGCAGCAGTCAGGTACAAGATTACAGGCAGAAAACCAAAATGACGGAGATATCAGATGAGCTGTTTGAGGAGCTTAAGCCACAGCTAAAGCAGATATTAGATGATGCTTATATAGACAGTAGTGATGAGAATCTGAATCAGTGCAGATGGCTGATAGATGAAGATATAGCCGTTACACCTGACAATGTGCTGCTTGCGAATCAGGTAGACTGCATCAACGCAGCAGGAGAGAATGTGAGCAGTGATTTTTATGCAATGGCAGTGACAGAAGCACTGGCAATGGGAAAAAAGGCTACAGATGCTACAATGTCACAAGATGGTCTGACATTTGACATGGCAAAGAAAGCCTGTGATGTATTAGGTGAGGCGACCGCAGATGACATTGTCACATTAGAGTCAGATAACATACCTGTCACGATAGAGAATCTGTCAAAGCTTATAGCTGCAAGGGGCAAGGATAGTGCAGCATCGCAAGCCTCAGCGAATAAAGCTGCGGATAATCAGATTACAGACAGCCGGGAAGCAAGGCTTGTGACAGCTCAAAGAAAGCTTGAGGAAGCGAGACTTTCCATGACAGCAGAAGCCAACCTTTCACTCATAAAAAAAGGAGTTTCAATAGACACAGAGCCTATTGAACGTGTAGTGGAGCTGCTTAAGCAGCAGGAAAATAAATACTACGGAGCGCTGTTTGGTGAGAGCAGTGTAGAGGCATCTGATGATAGGGTACGTATGTACAATAATGTCTGTGATATTTTCAATCAGATGAAGCAGCAGCCGGCGTATGTACTGACCCTGGAATCCGCTGATGACACTGTGTATGAGCTGTATACAGCAGGCAAAGCAATGAAGCAGTCATTAGAAGCAGCAGCCTCAGGATATGAGACTCTTATGACATCACCGCGGGCAGATATGGGAGATAGTATGTCAAAAGCATTTCAGAATGTGGATGATATACTTAAAGAGCTTCAGATAGATACATCTGAAAGCAATCGCAGGGCTGTGCGGATACTTGCGTACAATAGTACCGACATCACAGAGGACAATATAAAGCAGATAAAGTCTGTAGATGAGCAGGTGCAGAGAGCATTCAGCGATATGACACCGGCGGTGACGATTGAGATGATAAAAAGAGGCATATCACCGCTTGATATGAGCATGAGTGACATAAGTGACACTGCCAGACGGATAAAATCAGAAAATCCTGATGAAAAGGATGAGAAATTCAGCGAGTTTCTCTGGAAGCTTGAAAAGAAAAATGAAATCTCAGAGGAGGAAAGAGACTCATATATAGGCATATACAGGCTTATTTCACAGGTGGAGCAGTCAGATGGTGCTGTGATAGGCTCACTTGTTAATCAGGGAGCAGATATTACAATGAAAAATCTGCTTACAGCGGTCCGGGTACGAGGAAAGAGTGCCATGGACTATAAGGTGGACGATACCTTTGCCGGAGTGGACAGTGTAAGCAGTGGCATTAAAATTGACTCACAGATAGAAAGCGCATATCATACAAACTGCCTAAGGGATGTGCTTGATACACTTTCACCTGAGAAAATGGAGTTTGTGCAGTATGACAGCTGGCTTGATATGACTCCGGAGCAGTTAAGGCAGGCTGTATATGAGGCAGACGAGGATAACGCACTGTCAGAGCAATATGCCACAGAACAGCTAAGACAGTTCAATCAGGCAGTTTCGGTGCCTGAGAACGTATATGCTTTTCTGGAGAAATATGATGTAAAAACAACCGCGGTAAACCTCATGGCTGCGTCACGGCTAATGAAAAATCCGTCAGAGGCAGTAAGAAATCTTTGGGAGCGTGGAGACAGTGCTACGGCAAGGGCTCTTTTGGATGAGACTCTCAGACGGTTTTCTGAGTCGGTCAAAAATCCAAAGGAGCTTGCGCAGGCGCAGGAAACGCTGGCTGATACAGCAGAGCATGTTATGGATTCGATGATTATAGAGGATAGGCACACAGGTTCAATAGACCTCAGACAGATGAAGCTATTATGCAGTCAGCTAAGGATAGCTTCAAATATGTCGAGACAGGAAAACTATATTGTACCAATAGAGACTGCAGATGGGGTCACGGGTATGAAGCTTCGCATAGTAAGAGGTGAAGATAAAAAGGGACTGGTTGACATATTCCTTGAGGATAAAAAATGCGGCAGGGTAGCTGCATTTTTTGAGGCAAAGGAAAACTCAGTATCTGCTATGATAGTCACAGACGATGAGCAGACTAAAAAGCTGTTTGAAGACAATATCACTATGTTTGAGGCAGGAATAAGTGATGGTGAACAGCGTGTGCGCATAGATGTGGCACTGGAACATGATATTTCTGCAAAAGAGTCTAAGATGTCAGATATGAAATCGAATACTGAGTCAGATAATGAGACAAAAAAGCAGCTTGATGGCAGCGAAAGTGTCCAGACAACCAGACTATATCACATCGCAGAGCAGTTTATTGTAAATGTCCAGAGGGTGATTGTGCAAGATAGTCTGTAACACCGATATATATTGCATGTGCCAGGTCATCCTGATAGTTTTTGTCAGTAAGAAGAAGTGTCTCAGCAGGATTACTCAAGAATCCACATTCTACGATTACGGTCGGGGATGTGGATTTTTTAAGTATAAAGTATTCTTTATTGGGCTTAATGCTTCGTGGCTTTGCGACACAAAGAGAAGTGTTTAAAGCTCCAAGGACAGAGGATGCGAGCTCTTTTCCTGCATCAGAGGCTTCATAATAGAATACCTGTGGACCGCAGCTTGAACTGTCCTCAAAGCTGTTTTGATGGATACTGATGCTGACTGCCACATTGCTTTTAGACATCAGGGCAGTTCTCTTTGTCAGATCATCTGTCTTTGGATGCTTGGAATTATCCGGGGCGAGGTCGCAGTCGGTGGTTCTGGTCATGACAACAGTAAAGCCTCTGTTTTCAAACAGCTGTTTAAGAGCCATTGCAATACTGAGGTTGACATCCTTTTCCATGACGCCGGAGGTGGAAATCTTACCGGGATCACTTCCTCCATGTGCTGGTTGTAGTTTACGCAAATTGTGATATGTATTCCCCAGTATATATGGGGAGTTAGAAATGTATTGAGATTAGATAGCCTTTTTCTCCAAGTCCTCACAGTAAACGCTTGAAAATAAATGTTCCAGTTCATTTCCGAAGTTGTATGAGATTTTAAGTTTGCGGTTTTCATAAACTGTTATCTGGTCTATCATTTCCACAATAATATCTCTGTCTAATTCTTCAATGTCTTTCAGTTCCAACAACCGCCTTAACCACGGTGTTTCAAAAACATCTTCTGTTACACTTTCCTTTTTCTTTTCTTCCAGCGTTTCAATCTGTTTGGAGTAAAGCGTTTCTTTTTGTTGATAGTCCTCTCGATAAGAAAGAAATTCTTCTTTAGAAATCAGTTCGTCTTTGTAATCTTCATAAATTGACTTTTTCAACTTCTTCACTCTTTCAAGCTCTGCTTTTAACTTTATCAGTTCTATGTCTGTTGATTTTCTGATTTTTGTTGCTGTGAAAGATTGTGATTTTACAAGTTCCTGCAAGTTCTCTACATTGCGGATAATCTGCTTTAAATCTCCCAGCACAATATCATTCAATACTTGAAACGGGAGCGTGTGCGGAGTGCAATAATCTTTTCCGCTTCTTTTGTAAGTTCCACAATAGAATGAATAGGACTTACTTCCGTCAGCACGTCGCCAGAAATTTTTCATCATTGCCCGACCACAATCGCCACACTTAATAAAACCTGCAAAGATATTTTTATTTGTTTCTAAATCAATATCCCTATGCTTTTTTGTCAGCAGTTTTTGTACCTTATCCCACAGTTGACGGTCTATAATCGGTTCATGTGTATTTTCAACCCTTATCCAGTTTTCTTTCTCAACTAGACGCTGTTTGCTTCTCATACGTTGATGTTTCTTTCCTTGTACCATGTTTCCAATATAAATCTCATTTTGCAACATCACTTTAATTGTAGAATAAGTCCAATAAGAAGTTTTTTCTAACCGATTACAATTTTTGTAATTTTCTCCATTGAGCTTTTTATATTCCGACGGACAAAGGATACCCTCTGCATTTAGTATTTTTGCAATGCTTTGTTTTCCTATTCCTTGTGCATACATAGTAAATACTCTTTTTACAACTTCGGACGCATATTCATCAATCACAAGTTTATTTTTATTTGCAGGAGATTTCTTATAACCATAGCTTGTAAAAGCTCCGATAAATTCTCCTGCTTTCTGCTTTGATTTTACAGTCGCTTGAACTTTATTAGAAATATCTCTGGCATACTGTTCGTTGAATATATTTTTAATAGGAAGTAACATATCGTATGCCTGCTTCATACTATCAATATTATCTGTTACAGAAATAAAACGAACATTAAGCTCTGGAAATATTCTTTCCAAATATCGCCCCGTATCAATGTAATCTCGTCCGAAACGGGAAAGGTCTTTTACAACAACACAATTTACCTTGTTATCTTCAATGTCAGCAATCATTCTATGAAAGTCTGGTCTATTAAAATTCGTTCCCGTAAAACCGTCATCAATATAAACATCATATAAGATAAAGTCATCATGCTTGTTCACATATTCTGTTAAAAGTTTTCTCTGATTTCCTACACTATCGCTTTCTTCCTTATCTCCGTCCTCTCGTGATAATCTGATATAAATAGCCACGTTAAATAAGTTTGAACCTTTTTGATAAATCATTTTTCCACCTATTCAACTGCCGTACCTATGATAATATTATACCATAAAGTACGGCTTCTTTCCATTGTTTTCAAGGGTTTTACCCTCTTGATAGTCCTTTTTTTACATGAGATTTCACGATACGGACAAGCAATTCCTCTACGGAAAATTTACCTAAAAATTCCCGTTCTACGATATATTGTGCAGGTTCTTTTTTAGCCAAGTTATCAGCCCCCTTAGTCAGCTATCTATTCTCAACATACGCACATAGGCTTATCCAATATGCGTATTTTTCACAATGTTACAGAAGCAAACAGATGGTATTGGAAAGCTTTGTTAGTATCTCAACTATTCCCATTCTTGTGGGCAGAACTGCACCATATCGGTACGGAAAGGTGTGATTTGTTGCAGGAATTTGAAAAGATTTGAAAAAATTTTCGGATACAAAAAAGCCCGCACAAAACATGAATTTTGTGCGAGCTACTGGGATAGTGTATTTAATTGTAGATAGTATGCTGTTAAATCAGATTTGAATATATCGAATTGTACTTAAAGCTTAAAGGCACATTCATCACTCCATTTTTGGTTTGGATGTTTCAATGTAATAAATATGTTCCTTGTTCCACTGTTTTAAACAAAAACAAAATTCGATAACAGCCAAAGCAATATTATATGTATGGGATAGAAAATATAAAAGAGATATTTACACTTTTTTCCTCGTTGATGATTGTATGATAGTATTAGCGGAAGAGCAAGAACCATAATCCACTGATACTGAATTGTAAATATATTCCCTCCTACATCCATAGGAGAAATTCCACCTATTATAGACAATAGATATTCCATACCATGGGAAAGCCCTGTTCCTATTATCGGAATTAATTCCTTGATTTTCCATAAAATAATGGGAACAATATTAGTGGACATAAAAAACATATACACAACAACAAATATCATATACGACAGAATAAGTCTTTTCTTGTTGTCATAAGCTAAATACATTATAATTCCTAAAACAACAAAAATAAGTCCCCCTTCCGTTGTAAACACACTTCCCAAAAGAGCTGGTATCAAATAGAAGCATATTGTTTCCGTATACATATTACTAATTGAACTCAGATAACCACATACTATACATACAATAACTTGATAAGCAATATATAAACTTAGTACTTTTATCCAGGAAACAGCCTTTTGGTTTTTTCTTATTTCTAAGATTTCACATATGCATGCAACGATAAATAATGTTCTAAAGAAATTTAATTCAATTTGTGTACTCATTTGAATAACAGCCATCACAATACTTGCTAAATATAGCCTCAATATATACATCCGCTTAGAACTAGTATACTTTACGCCATTAACAACACCAAAAATAAAAATAGGTGCAGCGATTCGTCCTATCCAATGTAACGGCAAAGACATTGGCAAATCAGGAAAGAAATAAGCTATATGGTCTAAAAACATAGCAATCATAGCTATTATTTTTAACTGAAATATATTCATTAACAATACTCCTTGGTTTTATTTTAAAAATATGATATTATAAATTAATCAAAAAAACAAGGTGAAAGGAGAAATTTCATGTGTAAGATATCCAAAAAAAATATTTTCGCTTCTTTATTGGCAGTGTCTATGATTTTCACAATGATGTCGACAACTGTTGTTCATGCTCAGTCAGTTAAAGATGGAAGTAATGAGGTAACCGTTACACCAAATGTTGGAGTTTCTTATGTTTCTCCAGAAGAAACTATTGAAACAAGAGGTACATCAAGACCTAGTAAGGTATGGAACATCAAGAGTAAAGGGCAATACGATTTTGCTGGTTCCTCTCATTATCAAAACTTGTATACTAATTATAAGTTTACAGGAAAAACGAGTTATAAGGTTTATGTAGAGAACACCGGAGATAATCCAATTACTGTGACAGCTAAAAGGCTTACTAAGACTTATGGCTCTACAAAAATTAGTGCTGGTAAAACTGGTTCTTTTGAGTTTTCTAATATTAAAAGCGATACTGAGTTTTATATTGTTTTTGAAGGAAATGGATACTCATTTAGCGGACATGTAAAATAACTTAAATACAGAAGAGAGTAAACGTTATGCTTGCTCTCTTTTTATATTAGAATCCTCCAGCTGCTACCCCTATGTAGAACAAGCTCATACTGCGATACCTGAGTCGCCTTTGTCTGATTATTAAGAAATTATACGGCAACGCGTGCTTTCACATTGCTTGTCTGTTCTCTCTTAAATTTCTTCTTTTTCTTATATTTTCGTTGTTTTCATCACTTGCGTTATCTACAACCTCCATGCCCCGGGTCAATTACAATAACGGTGGAATTAGTGTTTTTGCCGGTATTTTTTGCAAGAGCACAGACACCTCTTCCGAGGTAGAAGGACAGAATAAAGAGAGCTAAAATAAGACAGTATTTGTTTTTCTTAATAATGTACATATATTTTTTCATATAAGATACCTATAAAAAACCCGATGCACATAGAAGGCATCGGGTGTGTTTGTATATTATATGATTGGCTGATATTATTTATAACCTATAAAAGGTACTGAGTTAGACTGTAGCTGTAAAGGTACGGCCTCTTTCAGTAAGCCTTAAGCAATCAGTTCAGATATTTGATAACAGTATCCCAGACAGATGAATTCTCAAAGCCAAGCTTCCAGAATGCTGCACCGGCGAGCTTATTGTCGTCGACGAGCTTGAGCCTTTTCTCTAAAGATGTAGTGTCCTCGAGCCATACCTTGTACAGCTTGTTGGATACAGACCACTCAGCGTAGTTCTGACCGGATTCCTCATCAAGAGCAGCAGTGGCATTGTTTGTGGCAAGCTGTGCTGCAGCTGCGTCCATACTATATACCTGTGAGGCAACAGTGTACTTTGACTGATCCTCGGTATCGGTTACGGCATCATCGTCCTCCTTTGGAGTGAGCTCCCATATTCTGGTATAAAAAGGCATGCCGAGAATAATCTGGTCAGCGGGAACCTCCTTCAGAGTGGATTCAACACCCTCAGTTACCCACGGAATAGAAGAAACTGAGCCGGCATCAGAGCCCTTATAGTGTTCATCGTATCCCATAATCACAATATAATCGGCAAAGTTTGCCATATCAGAGCGATTGAAGAACTTGTTGAAGCTGGCAGGTACTGTGACATCAACTGAAAGTGATATACCGTTATTGTGACACTTTATGGCGAGCTCTCTGATAAACTCGATGTAAGAGTCTCCATATGCTGCTTCTGTGATATTTTCAAAGTCAATATTTACACCATCAAGCTCATAGTTAAATGCAGCCGACATAATCTGATTGATCAGGGTAGTTCTCGTGGATGTATGTGTGAGCACATATGCTGCATCTACATCAGTATTTTCAAAGTTGCTGAACAGTCCCCATACCTCGATGCCCTGGGAATGGCAGTAGCTGACATAATCCTTGCTTGCTATATCTGCCAGATTACCATTGTTGTCATTTAAATAAAACCAAGTTGGTGACATTACATTTATGCCCTTGGTTGATGAAATTACCTGGGGCACTTTACTGTTTGCTGAATGGCTTGTTACCTGATTCCAGGCAAGACAGATATCCTTATCCTTCTTGATATGCGTAAAGGTCTCTTCCTCATAGTCAGGATTCGTAAGCTTAGTTTTTTTGCTCTCGGACAGAGCCTTGCGCTTTATATATCCAATAACACCATCCTCAGTGGCAACCTTATCCCATTTGTCACCGGAATCAAGAATAGTAATCTTGTCATCCTTTTTCACCTCTTTTAGAATAGGGCTCTTTATGCCGCCCTTCACGCGGACCTGGGTAGACTTGCTGACAGTTGCACTGTCTATTTCATCCCATTTGCTTGTGATGACGATGCGTGCCGGGTCATCATATGACTTAAATGTGATATTGGAGTACTGTTTTACATAGTCTAAAGCGATAAGCGCAGAGTCAGAGGTGGCTTTTACAATCGGATAGCCAAAGTCATTGGTCTGCTTGGTGACACTGTAGCTATTGCTGTCAGCCGCAGCTGAGATGATATCAGATGCGGTTGTGTAAAGAAGCACATTCTCATTTGCATCCCAGTAAAATCTGGAATTTAATGAGTCGTGAACAAATTTGTAATCAACGTATATTTTTTTATCTATTATTTTAGCCTTGTAATCGGATAGCTCATTATTTACAATGAGAGCAACCTCATCATCAGAAGAGATATTGAAATACTCTTTAAGATCCTCTGTCTTTTTCGTAGGGGTGTATTTATTTATAAGAGCAGTTATACCCATTATTATTACAACGAGGATAATAAGTCCGGTTACTATAAGTGCAGGCAATAATTTCTTTTTCATGTGTAAAAATCCTTTCCTATTATTTGGTGCCTAAATTGCTTAAGCTAATTATACCATTGTGAAAAAGCATATTCAAATAATATGAAATAAATTTGTAATAAATTAAGAAATTTGTTTATGCATTTTGGCGCGGAAGGAGCAAAAGCTTCCCCCGCGCACATAGCTTTTCTTTTTAAAATATGTCTTTTGGTTGTCTTTTTGCATTTAAACGGGGTAAAGGACCAAAAATATGCTGACATCGATTTCTTGTATAATTGAGAAAAAATGATA
>OGQJ01000904.1_pt1 | contig 29315 bp, 29 predicted proteins | sample 1553161 | NCBI WGS metagenome assembly OGQJ01 (sample SAMEA2579923, study PRJEB22360) | human gut metagenome | biome: human gut; feature: human-associated habitat; material: faeces | place: Denmark | collected 2008/2010 | reverse complement strand
CAAAAATGGCCGCCCATAGCGGGCGGCATGGCGTTCAGCTATGAAGCGGCGGCAGGCGCTTCCTGCTTGGGTGATGGTGCCTGCCGGGCCTTGGGCTCATCCCAGCGTCCCTGGAACGCCCGCAGCAGCGGCACCACCAGATTCCCGAGCGCCGCCGTGAGGAAGAACCCCAGCGTTGAGGCGGCGATCAAGGCGAAACGAATCATAGCTCGATGTTACTCCTTGTAAAAGATCTCCAGCACTTTTTCCAGTGCCATGCCGCGGCTGGCCTTGACCAGCAGGGCATCGCCGGGCTGCATTTTGTTCAGCAGGGCCTCGGCGGCCTGAGCGTAGGTGTCGGCATGGAGGGTGGGCAGCCCCTTGGCAGCAGCCACCACGGCAATGCGCTTGGCCTGCTCGCCATAGGTAACGAGGTAGTCCACCTTGTTCTCCACGGCCTGACGGCCCACCTCCTCGTGGGCGGCGCGGCTGATATCGCCCAGCTCCAGCATATCGCCCAGCAGGGCAAAGCGGCGCTTGCAGGGATACTCCCTGAACATGGCCAGCGCGGCCTTCATGCTGTCGGGGTTGGCGTTGTAACAATCCTCAATGACATCCACGCCTCTGGCGTGCACCACCTTCTGGCGCATTCCGGTCTGCTCAAAGTCGGCCAGACCGGCAATGACCCGGCGGGCATTCAGCCCCAGACGGGTGGCGGCGCAGTAGGCGGCCAGTGCGTTGGCCACATTATGCCGGCCCATGGCGGGGATCTTTACGAGGAAAGTCCCCTCCTCGTGATCCTCCAGCACAAAGCTCATGCCCTTTTCATCCTGCTGGATGGACAGGGCACAGACATCAGCGTTCTCATCGCCCAGGCTGAACCAGACCGGGCGGACATGGTCGGGCAGAACGGCCTTGCGCAGGAAGGGGTCGTCCCCGTTCAGCACCAGCGGAGCACCCTCCGGCAGACCGGCGCAGATCTCCAGCTTTGCCTTGCAGATGTTCTCCTGACTGCCCAGATTGCCGATGTGGGACACACCGATGCAGGTGATGATGCCTACATCCGGGCGGGCACACTTGCTCAGGCGCTCGATCTCCCCGGCGTGGCTCATTCCCATCTCCACCACGGCGTACTGGGTCTCTTTGCCGATGCGGAACATGGTGCGGGGCAGGCCCAGCTCATTGTTCTGATTGCCCTCGGTCTTGATGGTACTGCCAAAGCCTGCAATGGCGGCATAGGTCATCTGCTTGGTGGTGGTCTTGCCCACGCTGCCGGTCACGCCCACCACTTTGGGGTGGAACTGGCTGCGATAATTGGCCCCCAGCACCATCATGGCGTGGTAGCTGTCCGGGCAGATCACGCTCTTCTCTTCCGGCACGCCTTCCACGGGGTGGTTCAGCACCACGCAGAGCGCGCCGTTTTCCAGCGCCTTGGCGGCAAAATCATGGCCGTCGAATTTTTCACCCGGAAACGCCACAAAGATGCACCCGGGGCAGACCTCACGGCTGTCGGTGGTCACCAGCGTGACCGGGGTCTCGCACTGGGCCAGCGCGTTGACCGCCAGGCCCTCCAACAGGATGTTTGCTGCAATTGCTTCCATACTCTCATTCCCCTTTATCCACAGATCAGATGTACGATGGTTCCCTGCTGGACGCTGGAGCCGGGTGCCTCACTCTGGCTCTGGACCGTGCCGGAGCCTTCGACTGTGCAGTTGAGCCCTGCGGCGTTCAGCATCTGCCGGGCAAAGTCCGCGCTCTTGCCGGTCACGTCCGGCACCTCGGCGTGTTTGCCCTCATAGGTATCGGTATACAGATAAACGGTGGTGCCGTAGGGCACCTCTGCCCCCGCACGGGGGTACTGGTAGGTGACAAGGGCGGCGGTCTGGTCGGATTCGCTTTCGGCCAGGTGATGCTTCAAGCCCTTGATATTCAGCTGCACCTGCGCGTTGCTCCACTCCTTGCCCGTCAGGTTGGGCACCTTGACGGTGGTGCCGCTGCGGTCCACGCCGTCGGTGGCGATGCCCAGATAGGGTGCGATCTCACTGATGATGTTGCCCACCACCGGAGCCGCCAGAATGGAGGAATAGTCGGTGCGGGCATTGTTGGGGTCGTCCAGCATGACATAGACCAGGATCTCCGGGTCGTTGGCGGGCAGGACAGCCGCAAAGGATGCCACCTTCTTGTAGTCGCCATCGGCGCGGCGGTCCATGTTCAGCTGCTCGGAGGTGCCGGACTTGCCGCCGATGCGGTAGCCTGCAACATAGGCGTTGCCGCCGCCGCCCTGGGTGCCGTCGCCCACCTCAAACTCCATGATCTGGCGGATGGTCTCGCTGGCGCTCTCGCTGATGACCTGACGGCGGATGTTGGTGCCGATCTCCTGCACCACATTGCCGTTCTGGTCCGTGATCTTATCCACCACATGGGGGGTGACCAGATAGCCGCCGTTGACTGCCGCCGAGATGGCGGTGCACACCTGCAGCGGGGTCACGGCCATGGCCTGACCGAAGGCGGAGGAGGCCAGCTCCACCTCGCCCAGACGGCTTTTGCTGTAATACTGCATGAAGCTGGTCTCATTGGGCAGGTCCACACCGGTGCGCTCGGTAAAGCCGAAGGCATCGAAGTAATCATAGAACAGGCTGGAGCCCACACGCTGGCCCAGCTGGATGAAGTAGATGTTGCAGCTGTTGCGCAGGGCCTCGGCCAGATTCTGGGCCCCGTGCGCCTTTCTGCCGGCGCAGTGGTAGGTCTGCTTTGCCACGCTGTACGCGCCGGAGCAGTTCAGGGTGGTGTAATAGGTCGCCTTGCCGCTGTCCACACCCATGGCGGCGGTGATGACCTTGAACACGCTTCCGGGGTAGTACAGCTCGGTGATGGTCTTGTTCTTCCACTGGATATCCCGGTAGGTGCCGGTGTAGTCGGCTTCCTCATCCGCGATCTTCTGGCCGTTCTCGTCCCGCAGGTAGTTGCCGTTCTCGTCTTTTTTGTAGATGGTGTACAGCTCCGGCTCAGCCTGCACCTGCTCCGTCAGATAGGCCAGATTTGCGCTGAAATCCTGTGGGTCATTGGGGTCAAAGTCCGGCTTGGAGGCCATGGCAAGGATGGCACCGGTCTTGACGTTCATCACAATGGCGCAGCCGCGGTTCTCAACGGTGTTGGCCGCCACGGCCTCGTTCAGGTAGCGCTCCACCACCTCCTGAATGTTCACGTCCAGCGAGAGCACCAGATTGGAGCCGTCCTTGGCGGCGTAGGTGGTGGCGTTTTCATCGGCAATGGCATTGCCGTAGGCGTTGCGCAGGGTGATGGTGCGGCCATTCACACCGGCCAGCGTGGACTCATAGGAGTTTTCCAGACCGTACACGCCCTGACCATCCGCATTGCAGAAGCCCAGCACGGCGGCGGCAAAACGGCCGTAGGGATAATCCCGCTGGAAGCCCTTGGAGGCCGACACCGACACCCGCCCCTTGCGGACAGTGGGGGTGCCATCGTCGCTCTCCTGCTGGCCCAGACCCAGCTTGGCCAGAATCTTTTCCAGCGCACCGGCGGATTTTCCGCTCTTGCTGTGGGCCTTGTTGTAGGTCTTGACGTATTCCTCAATGGAGAGCTTGATGGCGTTGTTGACCTTGGTGGCCAGCACCTGATAGGAGCTTTCGTTTTGGGAGAGGGCATCGCAGACCGCCTGATACTGGGTCTGGTACTCCGCTGAAGTGGTGTCCACGCTGTCCAGACTCTCGCCGTCGCCCGAAAGCAGGCGCAGGGTGATCTGGGTGCAGACCTCCTTCATGGCGGCTTCATCAATGGTGCGGATCTCCGCCTTGGTGTCCTGATCGGTGGTGGTGGTATACAGGGCCGTGCTGTAAGAGGGGTCGGCCCAGATGGTCCAGACCACGCTGGTGGATGCCAGCGTAATGCCGCTGGTGTCGTAGATCTCACCGCGGGTGGCCTGAATGGTGCTGTCCAGCAGCTGCTGCTCGGCGGCGTACTGGCGGTAGGTGGCACCGTCGCGGATCTGGATCTTGTACAGGCTGTAGATCACGGTCAGCGCGGCGACCACCACAAGAAGCACGGCGGCACCAAAGCTGATATGACGCAGCCGGGCACTGAGCCGTGCGTGCGGGTCCGCACTGCGGCGGCGGGCACTGTTCTTTTTGGGATTGGAGGATGGTGTTTGCATTGCGTACTCCCGAAGAAAACCGAAAAAGCGTGCGCTGCCGCACGCTTTTCGTTGTTTGGTTTATTTTGCCGTTCTGACAGAGGCAAGAATGGTCATTGCCCCATCGTGGAGCAGATCCGACCACTGCCGCACAGCGGATGCCTTGCGCACCAGAACGCTGCCCTCATCCAGCCGGATGTAGGTGATCTGGCTCTGGTCGATCTTCATCAGCCCCAGGCGTGTGGCGGTCTCCTCAACACTTGTGATGTTGGTGCGGCTGTTCAGGGCACTGTTGTAGTATGTATACTGGCTCTGCTCGCTCACAAGCTCTGCCTTGGCGCTCTGGATCTGAGAATTCAGCTCCACCAGCTGTGCCTCGCTCCACAGCAGGCTCACCGCAAAGCCCACCAGCAAAGCCGCGCCCACCAGCTGCAGCGCGTGCTGCATGGCGGCCCGCACGGGGTTCAGCCGCTTTTTGCCACCCTTTTCTACCCGCAGCGGGACTTTAGGCTGTGCCTGCGGCGCTCTTCTGCGCCGAACCTCTGTCATATCGTATGCTGCCTGACCCATGGTGATCTCCTCCTCACATCTCCGGGGCTGTGCCGCCCTCAGATCTTTTCCAAAACCCGCAGGTGGGCCGAGCGGCTGCGCCGGTTCTCTTCCAGCTCCTGCGTGTTGGCTTCAATGGGTTTGCGTGTGATCAGCTTTGCCTTGGCCTTGCCGCCGCAGACGCACACCGGGAACTCCGGCGGGCAGGTGCAGGCGGTGGACCAGCGGCGGAACTTGTTCTTGACCAGCCGGTCCTCCAGCGAGTGGAAGGTGATCACGCAAAGTCTTCCACCCGGTGCGAGATGCGCAAAAATGGTGTCCAGCCCCTCTTCCAGTGCGTCCAGCTCATGGTTTACCGCAATGCGCAGTGCCTGGAAGGTGCGGCGGGAGGGGTTTTTGTTCTTCCGGCGCTCCGCCGGGGGCATGGCGCTGGCCACGATATCCGCCAGCTGCAATGTCGTTTCAATGGGGGCAGTTTCCCGGGCTTCCACGATCCTGCCCGCGATCTGCCAGGCGAAGGGCTCCTCGCCGTAATCCCGCAGGATGCGGGCCAGCTCCTCCCGGCTCTCGCTGTTCACGAGATCGGCGGCCGTCTCCCCCTCCTGGCTCATCCGCATGTCCAGCGGGGCATCTGCCCGGTAGGAAAAGCCCCGGGCTGCGTCATCCAGCTGATGGCTGGACACGCCCAGATCCAGCAGCGCGCCGTTGATCGTTTCAATGCCCAGCTGCTCCAGAGCTTGTCCGGCATAGCGGAAGTTGATCTGCACCACGGTGGCAGGCAGGCCCGCCAGCCGGGCCCGGGCCGTCTGCACGGCATCGGGGTCCTGATCCAGCGAGATGAGCCTGCCGCCCTGTTCGCCGTTCAGCCGCAGGGCGATCTGGCGGGAGTGCCCCGCGCCGCCCGCCGTGCCGTCCAGATAGGTGCCCGCCGGGTCGATCTTCAGGCCGTCCAGGCACTCGTTCAGCAGCACCGGGACATGCTCAAACGAGGCCGGGTCAAAGGGCTGTGCTGTTTTTTCTGTGTCCATGTTCCCAGCCTCCTTTCAAAACTCAGATAAGATCCTGCATCTGCCGCCCTTTTCTGCCCGGAGCTGCTGCCCGGGAAAGCGGCCTGCGGCCTGCCGGGAGTTTGTGGCCCGGTCAGCCTTGAGGATACAATTTTATTGTAACAAAACAGGCCCTTGATTGCAAGAGTTTCCCTTTTGTTTTTTCTCTCAAAATGTACCAAAAAAAGCCCCTGCAAGCCGTCGTTTTTGCTTGCAGGGGCCGGAAGCTCTCACCGGGAAATTTCACATTCCCGCATCAGAGCTGTTTCCGGGGGCTCTGGCGCAGGTTTGCACGGACATTTTTGACCTGTGCGGCGTTCTCCGCCATCGTCTCTTCCGTGGTCTTGAGCATATTATCACAGTAGTCGGTCACGGTCTGGCGGACAGTGCGGGCCTCGGTCTGGGCGGCGGAGACGATCTCCCCGGCGCGCTGCTGGGCCGCCTTGACGATCTCGGCCTCGCTCACCAGCACACGGGCGCGCTCCTCGGCCTTTTTTACAATGGCCTGCGCCTGTGCGTTGGCCGATTCGATGAGCTGGGCACGGTCGCTGACAATGGACTGGGCCTGCCGCAGCTCCACAGGCAGGTTCTGGCGGATCTCGTCCAGATAATCCCGGATCTGCTCCACATCCACGATGCGCTTGCCGCCCGAAAGGGGCATTCCGGCGCTCTCCTCCAGCGTATCCTCAATGGTATCCAAAAGCTCGTTTACGTTCATTCCGCATCTCCCTCTCCGGCGCTCTGCCGGGGCTTACCATACTTCCACAGCAGGACTTTGCCGTATTTATACTGTTTTTTCAGGGTCATGCCGCCCACCTCGGCAGGCAGCACCAGGCCGGTCTCACTCTCGCAGATCACGATGCCGCCCGGAGCCAGGCATTTGTCCACGCCGGGCAGGATCTTTTCCAGCGTGCCGGTGTGGAAGGGCGGGTCCAGCAGCACGATGTCGAACTGCTCATGGCAGGCGGAGAGATACCGTGCCGCCTCGCCGATGTTGACCCGGCTGCGGTCAAACACGCCGCAGTTCTTGCAGTTCTTCATCACGATGTTCACGGCCTCCCGGTTCTCGTCCAGGAACACGCACCGGGCCGCACCCCGGCTCAGGGCCTCGATGCCCAGCTGGCCGCTGCCTGCGTAGAGGTCGAGCACCCGGGCACCGGGCAGGTCGAACTGGACGATGCTGAACATGGCCTCCTTGACCTGATCCATCGTCGGGCGGGTGATCTCGGTGCCGGGCAGGGCTTCCAGCCTGCGGCCCCGTGCTTCTCCTGCAATAACGCGCATGTATCTGCCTCCTTCTCCCGCTGTCCGGGCCCCCTGCCCGGCCAGCAGCTGTTTCGTGTTTTCGTATCTCCATATTATCGTCAAAACGCAACTCTTTGTCAAGGGCGCGCGTTGCACTCAGGGTGCAATTGTGCTAAAATCAGGGCAAAGCGCCCCATGTGCGGCGCGTTTTGCCAAAAAAGGAGAGTATCTGCTTATGAAAGTCCTGCTCATCAACGGCAGCCCCCACGAGAAGGGCTGCACCTATACCGCCCTGTCCCTGATCGCCGGGGAGCTGAACGCCAGCGGCATCGAGACCGAGATCCTGAACGTCGGCACAAAGCCGGTGGGCGGTTGCATCGGCTGCGGCGGCTGTGCCGCCGGTAAGGGCTGCGTGTTCGGCGGCGTGGTCAACGAGGCCATCGAAAAGGCCAAGACCGCCGATGCCTTTGTGTTCGGCACACCTGTCCACTATGCGTCCGCCTCCGGCAACATGACCAGCTTCATGGACCGTCTGGCCTACGCGGGCGGCAAGTATCTGGCCTACAAGCCCGCTGCCATCTGCGCTTCGGCCCGCCGCGCCGGCACCACCACCACGCTGGACCAGCTGGTGAAGTACCCCGAGTTCTTCCACATGCCGCTGGTCAGCGGTTCCTACTGGCCCATGGTCCACGGCTCCGAGCCCGAGCAGGTGCTGGAGGATGAAGAGGGCTGCGCCGTGATGCGGGAGCTGGGCCGAAACATGGCCTGGCTGCTCAAGTGCATCGAACTGGGCAAAGCAAACGGCATCACCCACCCCGAGAATCCCCGCCGCCCCATGACCAATTTCATCCGCTGAGTTTCCCCTCGCTCCCGCCTGCCCGGCGGGGGCTTTTTCGTTGACAAATCGCACAATATCTATTATCTTTTTTCATTTACTTCCTCAATTCCCATTAAAAGGATTTTATGATATACTGTATTCACAATCCAGTGAGGGTTGAATTATTATTTTATCAAAGGAGGCCATCACTATGAGAAAGCTTATCACCTGTTTACTTTCTGGAGTTTTAGTTGGTTCCATGTTGCTCGCTCCCGCATCAGCTACAACAACTTCTGTCATTTCTGATGACCCTTCTATCGACAACTCTAGCGTTGTTCCTTATGCTTCTCTTTGCGACGAATGTGGCATTGGTCAAGTCCGGTACAATACCAAAACAGAAGGTCCTTGGATTTTCAATCGGTATGTCGAATGCCTTTCCGGCGATCCTCAATATCGTGATAAGGAGTATTATCGCGATTTAACCAAGTACTATCTCTGTGATCATTGTGGAAGCGGCTTTGGCGACGCTGTCCGTGAAACGAAGGTTGAGCATGAACACGGCTGGTAATTAGCTTTTGCTTATTCACTTATAGTACTTTATAATCCTTGCATTCTGCTCCCGCCTTTCCGGCGGGAGCGTTTTTTTGTCGTCAATCCGCATAAAAGGAGCTCTCTTTTTTCTGTTCCTCTCACAATTTTCTCTTTCTGCGATCCATGCTATAATGAAGATGAGATCAGAGAAGTTCACCCCCATACTTTCTCAAAAAGGAGGCGTTTACCATGAAAAAGATTCTTTCCGCATTTTTCGCCGCTTTTCTTCTGGCAAGTCTATGTGCTCTTCCCACATTCGCAGCGTCTCAGGTTCGTTCCACAAATGCTGCAACAACTGCCGAACCTGCGGTCCTCGTCTGTGAATATTGCGGACAGAGCGATATGATTTGTGTGGATGAGTATTATGCTTCCTGGTATACAGTCAATTTTATTCCTTGTCAGGGACGCGATCCCCGATATAATGATTCGGTCGAGAATCGCACTCATGTTGAAATTTATCAATGTCAATCCTGTAAGTTTGGCACCAGCGTAGTTTCTACGGAAGAGCAGATTTCCCACAAACACCCCGCCATGCGTGCCTACGACCTTCCCAGATTCTGATATTTCCTTTGCGCCTCTGCCCTTGTCGGCGGGGGCTTTTTTGATTTTAACAGCTTTTTCTGCAAAAACGGAAAAAACAAGGGAGCGAGTGCTTTTTTCGTTCACAACTTTGTGGTAGCATAAGGGTAAGAATTTTTTTGTGCAGAGCGATGGAGACAGGCTATGGAACACTACGATTGGAACGACGGCTGGCTGTTTGCCCCCACCTTTGATCCCGCCATCGTCCGCCCCGAATGCACCGGGGTGGAGCTGGAGCCGGTGCGCTTGCCCCACACGGTCAAAACGCTGCCCTACAACTATTGTAACGAGAACGAATACCAGCGGGTGTCCGGCTACCGGCGGGAGTTTTTTGCGCCCAAAGAGTGGCAGGGCCGCACGGTACTGCTGACCTTTGGAGCCGTGGCCCACGATGCCACCGTGTTCTGCAACGGGCGGCGGGTGTTTCACCACGGGTGCGGCTACACCGCCTTTACTGTGGACCTGACCGAATCGCTGCTGCTGGGCCAAAAAAATGTGGTGGCTGTCCGGTGCGACAGCCGGGAGGACCTGAACATTCCTCCCTTCGGCGGGCAGATCGATTTTCTGACCTACGGCGGCATCTACCGGGCCGTCAGTCTGGACGTGAAGGAGCCCGCCTACCTGCGCGACATCTTCATCGAGGCGCAGGCCGAGGGCGATTTCCGCATCTATTCCTCCACAGTGGGCGAAACCATCGGCTGCACCCTGCAGGCCGAGATCCGCAGCCCCGCCGGGAGCAGAGCCCTGTACAGCGGTGAGCTCAGCCTGCCCATTGTGGGCACCCTGAACGGCGTGCACCCCTGGAGCGTGGAGCACCCCTTCCTCTATACCCTGACCGTCCGGCTCATCCGGCCCGGCACCAGCGGCCTACCCGACCGGGTGCTGGACGAAAAGAGCACCCGGTTCGGCTTCCGCACCATCCAGTTCGTGGCCGGGGGCTTTTATCTGAACGGCCAGCGGGTGGAGCTGCGGGGCCTGAACCGGCATCAGAGCTACGCCTATCAGGGCTATGCCATGCCGGACAGCATTCAACAGCTGGATGCCCAATTGTTGAAAAAGCAGCTGGGCTGCAATGCAGTGCGCACCAGCCACTACCCCCAGAGCCCGGCTTTTCTGGATGCCTGCGATGAGCTGGGCCTGCTGGTGTTCGTGGAGATGCCCGGCTGGCAGCACATCGGGGATGAAGCCTGGCAGGCCCAGGCATTGCAGAACTGCCGCGAGATGGTCTGCCAGTGCCGCAATCACCCCAGCGTGTTCCTGTGGGGCGTGCGGGTGAACGGCAGTTCCGACAACGAGGCCTTTTACAAGCGCACCAACGAGGCTGTCCATCGGCTGGACCCCACCCGCCCCACCGGCGGCGTGCGGATTGCCCGCAAGAGCCAGCTGCTCGAAGATGTTTACGCCTACAACGATTACTCCTACTCCGGCCGGGGCCCGGGCTGCGAGCCCCGGTCTGCCGTTACGCCTGACCTGCGCAAGGGCTACCTCATCAGCGAGTTCGGGGGCCAGCAGTTTCCAGCCAAAGCCTTTGACGACGAGCCCCACCGGCTGGCGCAGGCTCTGCGCTACGCGGCTGTCCTCAACGACAGCATCGCCCAGCAGGGCGTGGCCGGCAGCTTTGGCTGGTGCATGGCCGATTACAACACCCACCGGGAATTTGGCAGCGGCGACCGCATCTGCTACCACGGTGTGATGGATATGTTCCGCAACCCGAAGCTTTCGGCGGCGGTATATGCAAGCCAGAAAACGCCGCGTTCCCCCTCGGACATCGTGCTGGAAGTCTCTTCCGGCATGGCACTGGGCGACCTGCCCGGCGGCGTTCCCACAGCCTGCTGGGTGTTCACCAACGCCGAAAGCGTGCGGCTGTACCGCGGCAACGACTACATTGCCGAGTTCACGCCTGACCGGCACGGCCGTTTTGCCGCCATGACGCATCCGCCCATTGAGATCAACGATTTTGTGGGTTCTTTGTTGGAAAAGTACGAGGGCATGGACCCGGCCTCCGCCCAGATGACAGCCGCTATCCTGAACGAGATGCGCCGGGATGCCATGGAGCTTTCGCCGCTTTCCAAGGCGCGGATGCTTTCGCTGCGGCTGAGCTGGAACGAGGTAGCCCGCATGTATTACAAATACATCGGCGTGCTGGGCACACCGTGCGCAGCCTACCGTTTTGAAGCCGTGTGGCATGGCCGCACCGTGCGCACCGTGGTGCGGGAACCGGTGCAGAGCGTCCGGCTGGAATGCACCGTGCACAACCCCATCCTCACCGACGGCCCCACCTGGGACTGCGCCGCTGTCAGCCTGCGCGCCATCGACCAGAACGGCAGCCTGCTGCCCTACTGCGGCGAAGCCGTTCAGCTGAGCGTGGACGGCCCGCTGAAGATCATTGGTCCCAGCGTGGTGCCGCTGCGCGGCGGCATGGCGGGCACCTACCTTGCCACCACCGGCGAAGCGGGCCGTGCCGTGCTGCACTGCCGCATGGAAGGTGCGCTGGATACCGATGCCGTGGTGACCATCCGTTGCCGGGAAGCTTAATTTCCGTCCCTTCATGATAGATTTGCACTCTGTTCAAAATTTCATCATGGTTGACTGGTATCCTAAGAACTGTAAAATAACGGCGGGCGCGCCCGCTTTGATTCCAAAACAAAGGATGCAGGAGTTATGAGAGAAAAATTCCGTCAGTTTATGATCGGCCGCTACGGTACCGATGGCCTGAACCAGTTTTTGAGCATCGCGTCCATCGTGCTGCTTCTGATCTCGCTGCTCACCCGCTTCAGCCTGTTCACATGGCTGGGTCTGGTGCTGCTGGTGTTGTGCTACTACCGCTCGCTCAGCCGCAACATTTCCAAGCGCACGGAGGAGAACTACCAGTACTATGCCCTGAAGGACCGCGTAGACCGTAAGTTCCGCGGTCTGAAGGATCAGTGGGCCAACCGCAAGCTCTACCACTACTACCGCTGCCCCAAGTGCCGCCAGAAGCTGCGTGTGCCCCGTGGCCGCGGCCGCATCCAGATCTCCTGCCCGCGCTGCGGCACCCAGTTCATCAAAAAGAGCTGAGCGGCCATGTTTGGTTATGTTGTGCCTAATCAGGCTGCGCTTTCGGACGAAGCACAAAAGCGCTACCGCACCGCCTACTGCGGGCTGTGCCGCCGCATCGACGCACTGCACGGCCTGCGGGGCCGCTTTACGCTGAGCTATGACCTCACCTTCCTGAACTTGCTGCTGTGCAGCCTGTACGAGGGCGAGACCGAAGCTTCTTCCGGCCACGACCGGTGCCCCATCCACCCCTTGGGCGGTGTGGAATGGCGGGCGGCCTCCCCCACCGATTACTGTGCAGATCTGAGCGTAGCTTTGCACTACTACAACGCCGAGGATAAGTGGAAGGACGACCGCAGCCTGCTGGGCCTTGGATATGAAAAGCTGCTTACCGGCTGTAAGCAGGCTGCCGAGAGCCGCTGGCCCCGTCAGTGCAGCGCCATCCGCACCTGTCTGGACAGGCTGGCAGAATATGAAGCTGCCGGGAGCGAAGATCTGGATGCCGTGTCCGGCTGCTTTGGCGAGCTGATGGCAGAGCTGTTCGACTACCGGCAGGATCACTGGTCACCGGAGCTGCGCAGCATCGGCTTCCATCTGGGCAAGTTCATCTACCTGCTGGATGCCTATGACGATCTGGAGCATGACCAGCGCAAGGGGGACTACAATCCGCTGAAAGCACTCAGTCAGCAGCCCGGCTATGAGGAAGAGATGAAAGAGATCTTTGAGCTGCTGCTGGCGCAGTGTGCCCAGAGCTTTGAACGCCTGCCCTGCGTGGAGGACGCAGACCTGCTGCGCAACATCCTTTACTCCGGCGTATGGCTCAAATACAACTGCAAAACAGCCAAGCAGGCCCGCAGCCGTGGCTGAATGGCGGCTTTGTCTTGATTTTTCCACGGCAATACGGTAGACTATAAACATTGCGCGGCACTGTGGCTGCGCGAAATGAGACGTGAGGAAGTATATCCATGAGAGACCCCTATGAGGTGCTGGGCGTTTCGCGCGGCGCAAGCGATGACGAGATCAAAAAAGCATACCGCGCCAAGTGCAAGCGCTGGCACCCGGACCTGAACCCCAACGATCCTACCGCCGAGGAGCACTTCAAGGAAGTGCAGGCGGCTTACGATGCCATTACCAAGGGCGAGACCGGCCCCCAGATGGGCGGAAATCCCTACGGCAGCTACCAACAACAGGGTTACGGCCAGCAGAGCTACCAGCAGCAGGGTTATCAGAACGGTTACGGCGGTTTTGACGGATTCGATGGCTTTGACCCGTTCGGTTTCGGGTTTGGCTTTGGCGGCTACCAGCAGGGTTACGGCCAGCAGGGCGCAAGCTATTCCGGCTCCGACAGCCCGGAGATGCAGGCCGCCCGCAACTTTGTGGCCAATGGCCGCTATGCGGAGGCCCGCCGCGTGCTGGACGGCATGACCGGCCGCAATGCCCGGTGGTATTATCTGTCCTCCCTCGCAAATCAGGGCTTGGGCAACCGCATCGATGCGCTGCAGGATGCCCGCCGTGCCGTGCAGCTGGACCCGGGCAACACCGAGTACCAGATGCACCTGCGCCGGATGCAGAACCCCGGCCAGACCTACCGCACCACACAGGCCACCTACACCAGCCCCGGCGGCCTGATGCAGTGGTGCTGGAGCATGATCCTGCTGAACCTGCTTTGCAACTGCTGCTGCGGCGGCTGGGGCTTCCGGTTCCGCATGTGATCCCGTTTTTCTCATAAGATACAGCAAGACCCCGCACCTTCTGGTGCGGGGTCTTGTTTTTGCTTTACGACATCACTTTACGGTGATGTTGCGGCTGATCTTGCTGCAGGAGTAATTGCCGCCGATCTCTGCCGTCTGCACATAGGTGCCCGGCTCTGTGGGCAGCTCGCTGGTGGCATCACAGCCCCAGCCGGACTTCTTGTAGCTGTAGCGGATCTTATCGGTGGGCACCACCTGACCATCCACTTCCAGCACAGCCGCTTCATTGAAGCTCTGCAGCTCTTCGGCGGTCATGGGCTTTTCGGCCTGCTGTGCCCAGTACATGCGCACGCCGTTTGTCTTGGGCTTGATCTTGAACATGGCAAAGCCCGCGGTGTTCATATCGCTGCTTTCCAGCGCCAGTGCACCGGCCACATAGTTGCCGGCATCCACCGGCTGTTCGTCCAGATAAATGCGGCTGAACGCGCCCTCCGGCAGATACTTGCGGATCAGGTTCAGCGCAAGGCGCAGGCCGTTGGACACCTGATCGATGGTAGGCACATAGAAGTGCAGTACATCCATCACCGAGACGGCCTCATCGGCCACCCGCAGCAGCACGCTGACATCGTTGCCGTCGATCAGCTGCTTGAGGTAGCTGTACACATTGAACTCCTCTGCCTGATCCGGTGTCTTGGACATCTTCTTGGGCAGCGGGATCATCTTGAGCAGCGTGCGGATCTTATCCGACAGCACCAGCGTCACATAGCCATTCGCTTCGCCGCCAACGCCCACCACAACACCGATATACTGGGTATCGGCAGGGTTGGTCTGCACCTCCAGCTTGTAGTTGGAGCCATAAACAAGGTCGCCCGTGGCTTTGAGCCGGATGGAAACCATATCATTCTGCTGCTCCAGCGCTGCATTTTCCTGCGGCAGAGCTGCTGCGGCAAACACCGGCGTTGCTGCCGCGCTGAGCATGAACACTGCTGCCAGTGCAAGAGCTATCAATCGTTTGGCCTTCATTGCTTAAGACCTCCTTATTCTGTAAAGGGATCGCACAGCCGCGCCCCACGGCACACTGCGTCGGGAACCGGCATGATACCATGCCTGTTGTACCTCGATTTTACCGCAAAACGCTGTTTTGGTCAATAACGTGATTCAAGTAATTCAATTTTTTTATATTTTATGCAAAAAAGAGGAACCTGCCCTCTTCCAGCGGTTTCTCCCTCAAGTTCATTCATCGATAAAATATTCCGGGTGGACGCTGCGGGCCTGCGCCACCGACTGCTTATACCGGCTCAGGTGGCTTTCCAGCGCTTCGCTCACGTCGTCCGCGCTGCCGTGCAGCAGTGCTTCCAGAATTGCCGTGTGCGAGGAGCAGACCGACTTGTTTTCCTCGGTCAGCAGGCTGAACTTGCGGATGCGCTCCACATGCTGCAGGCTGGCCAGCATGTGGTCGTAGTGAGCTTCCATGCCGCACAACTCAAAGGATTTGCGGTGGAATGCATTATCCAGCTCCAGCATACGGGCAGTGCGGTTCGGCTGGCTCATATCCGCTTCCAGCACACGGTATGTCTCAATGTTGCTGCGGTATTCTTCCTCCTGCCGGGGTGTCACACGGCCGCGCAGCCGGTTCAGGATCTCTTTTTCCAGTGTATAGCGGGCAAACTGCTCCATCTCCATCAACTTCAGGTTGATGGGTGCCACATGGGTGCCGCTCTGCGGTTTGATGTCCACCATGCGGGCCAGATTGAGCATCAGCAAAGCCTCCCGCATGGGCGTGCGGCTGATGCCCAGCTCTTCGGCCAGCTCCCGGTCATTCAGCGGATCACCGGGTTTCAGCTCCATCGTAATGATCCGGCTGCGGATCGTCTGGTATGCCGTTTCGCGCGCACTCAGTAATGACATGTGGTCTCTCTCCCTTCAACCTCCGGTGTAAAGCAAAAATTGATATACTAGTATTGAAGTTATCAAGACCATATTACCCAACCACAGGGCGGCTGTCAAGTGTGGCTGCAACTAAAAATCGCCAACATTTTTCTCTGTTTTGTCAAGACAGGCCCCATGGCAGCACAAAAGCCCTCCGGGTGAAGGGCTTTTGCTGCGTTTACTTTTTTGCGGAACGGTACACCACCGGCACCCACACAAAGGCCACGGCCAGACCGCACACCACATCAATGATGGAGTGCTGCTTGGTGAACACGGTGGACGCACAGATCAGTGCAGCCCACACCCAGGCCAGAATTTTCAGGGCCGGGCGCTTCTTTGCCAGCTTGCTGTGGCTGAACGCCAGTGCCATGCAGGCCGAGCTTTGGCAATGGATGGACGGGCACACATTGACCGAGGCATCCGCCCTCCAGATCAGCTGCATGATGCTCATTGCAATGTTGCTGCGGCCCACCGCATCCACTGTGGGGCGGATATCCAGACCGTTGGGCAGCAGCATGTACAGGATCAGGCAGAAGGTCATGCCGGAAAACATGGTCAGGCAGAGCTTATCGTAGCTTTGGGTGTCGCACCACCACAGCAGGGCCGTCACACCAGCCAGCAGCACAAACCAGCTGCAATACGGAAAGATGAACCACTCATTGAAGGGGATCCGGTCATCAAGCGGGGCGTGGATGATATATTTGGGATCTTTGATGGTCAGATCCAGCCAGAAGAACCAGATCAGATACACCACCCAGTACAGCTGGAACCACAGGTGCGGGCGGCGCCGGCTCCACAATTGTTTGGGATTCATGGTATTTCTCCTATATTTTCAATGTGATAAGATATGATTATACCACATCACGCCATCTTGCGCAAACCTTTCCGGTGCGATAAAATAAAAAGAGTGTTGTAAACTTGCGCTCTGTTTTTGAGCGTACCTATTATAAAAGGAGCCATTATGTTGCAAAGCTTTCCCCTTGTCCGCCTTGCCGCGCTGGATCTGGACGGCACCCTGCTGAACCGGAACAACGAGGTCACTCTTGCCACCCGTCAAGCCATTGCCCGCGCTGTAGAGCATGGCGTGGTGGTGGTGCCCGCCACAGGCCGCCCGCTGGCCAGCCTGCCGCCTGTTGTGGCAAAGCTGCCCGGCATCCGGTATGCCATCACCTCCAACGGTGCCGCCGTGTGGGACCTTGGCGATGACCCCATGGGTGCTGTGCACAGCCGCTATGCCAACGCTGCCCAGCGCCACACCAGCGAACCCGCCTGCCTGCTGCACCGCCTGATGCCGACAGAAGTGGCACGGGAAGCTTTTGACCTGTTCCAGCAGTACGATGGCGAGCTGAGCGTATTCAGCGACGGCCTTGCCATCAAGACTCCGGAGGGCATTGCAAAGCTCACCTCCCGCACCGCCCGCTTTCTCTCCTCCGAGGCGCGGCAGAACCTGACCGACGGCCGCTTTACCGTCATTCCCGGCATCGAGAGCTGGATGTCCCGCCATGCGCACGAGATCGAAAAACTGTGCATGTTCTTCGACAGCACCGAAAAGACCGCCGCTGCCCTGCCAAAGTTTCAGGCTATCCCGGGCGTGGCCGTGGTGCAGGGTTCGCCGGATAACATTGAAGTGACCGCTGCCGGTGTGGATAAGGGCAGTGCCCTGCTGGCTCTGGCCGACCTGCTGGGCATCCCCCACGAGAATACCCTTGCCGTGGGCGACAGCGAGAACGACCGCGCCATGCTGGAAAAGGCAGGGATCGCCGCTGTTATGGCCAACGGAATGCCCCAGATCAAGGCCATTGGCAGCATTGTGAGCGAAGCCGACTGCGACCACGACGGCGTTGCAGAGCTGTTCGGCAGGCTCGGCATCTGAGCAAACCGGGGCAAAACGGCCCTGCTTTTCAGGTCATTCGTCATTTTTGTGCAATGTATACAAGCTCTTATGCAAAACATTGTGCTTGTTGAGCATTACCAAACTTGTTTCCGTCGTTTATACTAATATTACAAACGCACGATGGGTGTACCATGCCCAAACGGCAGCCCACGCGCACCAAGAAAGTCAAATTCAAAAAGGAGAAATGCATTTATGAATCCCATCGTAGAAAAGGTCTATCAGATCGGCATTATCCCTGTTATCGCTTTTAACAGCGTTGATGAAGCCCTGCCCCTGTGCAAGGCTCTGGCTGACGGCGGTCTGCCCGCAGCTGAGGTCACCTTCCGTACCGCATGTGCTGAGGATTGCATCCGCAAGATCCACGAGGAGATGCCCGAGATGCTGCTGGGCGCAGGCACTGTCCTGACCACCGAGCAGGCTGACCGTGCAATGGCAGCAGGCGCTTCCTTCATCGTTGCTCCCGGCTTCGACCCCGAAGTCTGCAAGCACGTCATCGACAAGGGCGGCATTATGATGCCCGGCACCTGCTCTGCAGGCGAGATGCAGCAGGCTATGAACATGGGCTGCGAGGCCCTGAAGTTCTTCCCCGCTGAGGCAAACGGCGGTGTCGGCATGCTGAAGAACATCGGCGCTGCCCTGAAGAGCGCACGCTGGATGTGCACCGGCGGTGTCAACGCAAAGAACGTCAACGATTATCTGGGCTACGACCAGATCTTCGCTGTGGGCGGCACCTGGATGTGCAAGAGCGACGTGATCAAGGCTCACGACTGGGCTAAGATCACCGCTCAGAGCAAGGAAGCGGTTGACACCATGCTGGGCCTGAAGCTGATGCACATTGGCATCAACACCGAGAACGAGGAAGAGGCCATGAAGATGGCAAACCTCATCGGCAGCCTGCTGAACATGAAGGTCGCTCCCGGCAACTCCAGCATCTTTGTCGGCAACAAGGAGTTCGAGATCATGAAGAAGGTCGGCCGCGGCACCAATGGCCACATCGCCATCGGCTGCAACAACGTGGATCGCGCTATCTATCACCTGTCTCAGCGCGGTGTCAAGTTCGATCTGGACAGCAAGGTCGTGAAGAACGGCAAGACCATCGCCTGCTACTTTGCAGACGAGATCGGCGGCTTCGCATTCCACCTGGTTCAGGCCTGAGCTCCGGCTCCCCTATCCGTGAAAGCCCTGCTGCGCCGGGGATGCCCCGCAGCAGAAGGTCATAAACACCTGTAAATAAAAGGAGAATAACCAATGAAAGTCGTTACTTTTGGCGAACTGATGGTTCGTCTGCAGCCGTTCAACTACGAGCGTTTCGTTCAGGCTAACAGCCTGGAGTTCAGCTTCGGCGGCGGCGAGGCAAACGTTGCTGTTTCTCTGGCCAACTACGGTCTGGACGCAGCTTTCGTCACTAAGCTCCCCGCACACGCAATCGGTCAGGCCGCTGTCAACAGCCTGCGCCGTTACGGCGTTGACACCAGCATGATCACCCGCGGCGGCGATCGCGTTGGCATCTACTACAACGAGAAGGGTGCTTCTCAGCGTGGTTCCGTCTGCATCTACGACCGTGCCAACAGCGCCATCCAGCTGGCTCAGCCCTCCGACTTTGATTGGGACAAGATCTTCGAGGGCGTGGACTGGTTCCACTTCACCGGCATCACCCCGGCTCTGGGCGAGAATGTCGTCGAGATCTGCCGCGAGGCCTGCAAGGCTGCTAAGGCTCACGGCGTGAAGATCAGCTGCGACCTGAACTACCGCGGCAAGCTGTGGACCCGTGAGCAGGCCCGCGCTGCCATGACCGATCTGTGCCAGTATGTTGACGTGTGCATCTCCAACGAGGAGGACGCAAAGGACGTGTTCGGCATCGAGGCCGAGGCTACCGATATCTACGGCGGCAAGCTGAATGCTGAGGGCTACAAGAGCGTTGCCAAGCAGCTGGCTGACAAGTTCCACTTCGAGAAGGTCGCTATCACCCTGCGTGAGAGCCACAACGCTTCCGAGAACGGCTGGAGCGCAATGCTGTACGATGTTGCTTCCAATGAGTACTGCTTCTCCAAGAAGTACGAGCTGAAGATCATCGACCGCGTTGGCGGCGGCGACTCCTTCGGCGGCGGCCTGATCTACAGCCTGCTGACCGGCAAGACCACTCAGGAAGCTGTTGAGTTCGCTGTTGCTGCTTCTGCTCTGAAGCACTCCATCGAGGGCGACTACAACATGATGACCGTCTCCGAGGTGGAGAAGCTGGCTGGCGGCGACGGCTCCGGCCGCATCCAGCGCTAAGCAGAAGGGAGATCCCGCATGGATATCCGCTACTCCTGCAACCAGAAGGATTTCAAGCGCTACACCACCGAGGAGATGCGCGATGAGATGCTCATCACCGGCCTGTACAAGGCAGATGAGGTCGTGGCCGTGTACAGCCATGTGGACCGTATGGTCACCCTGGGTTGCATGCCGGTGCACGAGACCGTGTCCATCGACAAGGGCATCGACGTGTGGGCCAACTTTGGCACCCACTACTTCCTGGAGCGCCGCGAGATCGGCATGTTCAACATCGGTAAGGACTCCACCGGCATCGTGGTGGCCGACGGCGTGAAGTACGAGCTGGGCTATAAGGACTGCCTGTACATCACCCAGGGCACCAAGGAAGTGACCTTTGCTTCCGCCGACCCGGAGCACCCCGCCAAGTTCTACATGGTGTCGGCTCCGGCACACTGCGCCTACGAGACCCGTCTGATCAAGATGGCCGATGCCAACCATCGGCCTCTGGGCAGCGTGGAGACCTGCAACAAGCGCACAATCAACCAGTTCATCCATCCGGATGTGCTGAAGACCTGCCAGTTGAGCATGGGCATGACCGCACTGGACCCGGGTTCCAACTGGAACACCATGCCCAGCCACACCCATGAACGGCGCATGGAGATCTACACCTACTTTGAAGTGCCGGAGGGACAGGTCGTGTTCCACATGTGCGGCGAGCCTACCCAGACCCGCCACATCGTGATGCACAACGAGGATGCTGTCATCAGCCCTTCTTGGAGCATTCACAGCGGCGTAGGCACCTCGAACTATACGTTTATCTGGGCAATGGGCGGCGAGAACATGGAGTTTGACGACATGGACAACATCGCTACCACTGACCTGCGCTAAAAAGCACCATTCAAAAGCCCCGTACCGGGTAACCGGTACGGGGCTTTTTGCTAAAAATTTAACTTGAACCCTCTCCGTCATTGCTGCGCGATGCCACCTCTCCCGAAGGGCGAGGTTTTTATCCGTCTTTCCTCAACGTATCTAAAAGCTCCCCCTTCGGGGGAGCTGGCTGCGAAGCAGACTGAGAGGGTTATTTAACTTGAGAAGGAGAAAATCATGGATCTTTCCGCTTTCAACCTGCAGGGCAAGGTGGCTCTGATCACCGGCGGTGCCCACGGCATCGGTTTTTCCATCGCCGAAGGCATGGCCAAGTGCGGTGCCGCCATCTGCTTCAACTGCTCTTCCGAAGCAAGCCTTGAAAAGGGCCTTGCAGCATACAAGGCAGCCGGCATCGACGCACACGGCTATGTGGCCGACGTGTCCGATGAGGACGCTGTGAACGCCATGATTGCAAAGATCAAGGCCGAGGTGGGCCCTGTGGACATTCTGGTAAACAATGCCGGCCTGATGAAGCGCGTGCCCATGATCGAGATGAGCCACGCCGACTTTATGCGGGTCATCGATGTGCACGTAGGCGGTGCCTTCAACTGCTCCAAGGCCGTTCTGCCGGACATGATGGAAAAGCGCGAGGGCAAGATCATCAACATCTGCTCCATGATGAGCGAGCTGGGCCGCGAGACCGTCTCCGCCTACGCTGCCGCCAAGGGTGCACTGAAGATGCTCACCAAGAACATCGCTTCCGAGTACGGCGAGTACAACATCCAGTGCAACGGCATGGGCCCCGGCTACATTGCCACCGCCCAGACCGCACCTCTGCGGGAGGTGCAGCCGGACGGCAGCCGCCACCCCTTCGACCAGTTCATCACCGCCAAGACCCCCGCAGGCCGCTGGGGTAAGCCGGACGACATGGTGGGCCCCTGCGTGTTCCTTGCAAGCCACGCTTCCGACTTTGTGAACGGTCAGATCCTGTACGCCGACGGCGGCATTCTGGCTTACATCGGCCGCCAGCCCAAGTAAAGCCATTTGGGCCCTGCGTCTTCTTTAACCTTCCGACCAGACAGCTCTGTGCAGACCAAGATCTGCATGGGGCTGTCTTTTTACGAAAGCGGCAAGCAGCCTTTCCTACAAAACTTTGCTTCATGTCAACTCATGTTAAAATGTTCCAATTTCATGTCAAATTGGTAACAGTTCCTGTTTCATCGTTCAAAATGCACATATGCGTCTTGATTTTTTGTCGAAATTCCCGTATAATCGTCTTCATCATCCATCACACCCTGTTGGTTGATCTGAATACGAAGAAATTTCAAAGGAGTATATTTCACATGAAACTCAAGAACATTGCGATCGTTGCTGCCGCTGCAGCACTGGCTGTTGGCATGACCGCCTGCGGTTCTTCTGCATCCTCCACCGCCGCTTCCTCTTCTGTGGCTTCTTCTGCTGCCGCTTCTTCCGAGGCTGCAAGCTCTGAGGCTGCTTCCAGTGAAGCTGCTGAGCCCACTACCGCTGAGTACACCGTGTACAACACCACCGGTTCTACCGTCACCGAGCTGTATCTGTACAATGCAGGCAGCGACGAGAAGGGCGACAATCTGGCCGGCGAGAACGGTCTGGCTGACGGTGAGAACATCGTCATCACCCGCGATGTGGAGGCTGACAAGCAGTCCGACGTGACCTACATTCTGGAGTTCACCACCGAGGACGGCCAGACCCAGAGCTTTGAGACCCTGCACTACGAGGTCGCTCCCATCTCCCTGCTGAGTGTGGATGCCGCTGCAGGTGCTACCCCCATCGCTTTTACTGCACCGGAAAAGTAAGAACTGTTTCATCCTTGCAAAATGGGAAAGTCTGCGGGCTTTCCCGTTTTATTTTTTTGCCAAAAGAGGGCTGAGGCTGTCATTTTCCCTTGCAATCACGCCAAAAATCCGCTATCATAGACGCAAATACGTTCCCTTGCGGCATAAAGGGAGTAAAGGAGTGGATTTTCTTATGGCAGAAAAAGAAGTGAAAGGCATCAAAAAGTTTTTTGAAGAGTTCAAGGCCTTTGCCATGCGTGGCAATGTGCTGGATATGGCAGTCGGCGTTGTCATCGGCGGTGCCTTTACCGCCATCGTCAACTCACTGGTGAACGACATCATCAACCCCGCCATCGGCCTGTTCTTCAACGCAGATTTCTCGGAAGTGGGCATCCATGTGGGCGATGTGATGATCGGCATTGGTTCCTTTATCAATGCCATCATCAACTTCCTGATCGTGGCATTCGTGCTGTTCGTGGTCATCAAGACCATTAACGCCCTGCACAAGAAGCCCGCAGAGCCTGCTGCACCGGCAGCCCCCACCACCAAGGTGTGCCCCTACTGCCAGAGCGAGATCTCTATCAAGGCAGTGCGCTGCCCCCACTGCACCAGCAAGCTGGAGGGCTTCCCGGAGATCAACAATTAAATTTTGAATGGCCTCCGCTTTGCTCTGGCCATATTCAGCGGAATCATTTTCTAAAAAACAAATCGGGAAAGTCTGCGGACTTTCCCGATTTGTTTTTTCACCCGCGGAGCCGCAAAGGCAAACAGCATAATCAACGCAAAACCTCCCTGCCCGGCCGCAGTCGCTGCGGTTCCAGAGCGGGGAGGTTTTACTTTATCCGGGAAAATGTGGAAAATCAGTCCGGTGAAGCTTTACTTGACCTTGGTCAGGTCGGCCAGCTTGTGATAGATCTCGGTGTTGTCAAACACGCCGCCGAACTTCTCCGCACCCACGCCGTTGGCGTAGACGTTCACCATGGCACCGGTGTGGGCGTAGGTGGTGTGGTCCATGCCGGATTTATGGTTGATGGTGTGGCAGATGGCCATGCTGAAGGGGATATAGGTACCGTACAGCTCATAGTCCTGCTGGGACATGTCCTTCTGGCTGGCAGAACCGACCTTCAGGGTGCGCTCGTAGGCGGTGCGCAGGTTCTGCACCTCGTAGTCGGTCAGCAGCAGCTTGCCGGCGTTGGCGGCATCCGGGTCGCTGGGCAGGGTCAGACCGAAGTTTGCCTTCACATCCTGCATGGCAGCTTCAAAGGGGGTCTTGTTGGCGATGTAGTTCTGCACATAGGTAGAATCAAACTTTGCGTAGGACATCTTCTGGTGGGCCAGATTGGTCAGGAAGGTGTCGTAGTTGGTGGTCTTGTAGCCGATGGCCATACCGCCGGTCTCGTGGTCGGCAGTGACGAGGATCAGGGTATCATTGGGGTGCTTCTGCTGGAACTCCACGGCAGCCTGCACGGCGTTGCTCATCTCCAGCACATCATGGATGGAAGCAGCGGCATCGTTTGCATGGCAGGCCCAGTCGATCTTACCGCTCTCGGTCATCAGGAAGAAACCCTTGGGGTTATCCAGCAGCTCGATGCCCTTTTTCACGTAGTCGGTCAGCTGCCACTCGCCTGCAGCAGCGTCCATGGCGTAGTTCATGGCCTTGCCGTCGGCCAGATTTTCGGCAATGATCAGGGTCTTGCCTGCGCCTGCGGTCAGTGCAGCAGCACCCGCCTGCGTGGTGACCACATTGTAGCCAGCCTGAGCAGCCACCTCGTGGTTGTTGGGGCCGGTGCCGTCGCCGTTCACCTTCTGGAACTCGCCGCCGGCAAAGTATTCAAAGCCGGAGTTTGCCAGCTCCACGCCGATCTGGTAGTAGTTCTTGCGGGTCTTCTGATGAGCGTAGAAGGCGGCGGGAGTGGCGTGGTCGATATTGACCGAGGAGATGACGCCCACCTTGTAGCCCTTCTGGGCGTGCAGCTTTTCGGCAATGGTCTCATAGGGCACATCGCGGGTCCACGGGCACATATTGATGACACCGCTCTCGGTCTTGTGGCCAGTGGCGATGGAGGTTGCGGTGGAAGCGGAGTCCGGGCAGAAGGAGGTGCTGTCGTAGGTGGTCACGCTGCCCACATGGGGGAAGCTGGTGAAGCTCAGGTCGGCCTCGGTCACAGCGCCGTTGTTGTCCACGGTGCCCTTGTAGAAGCGGGCAGACTGGATCTGGGCAGTGCCCATGCCGTCGCCGATGAACAGGAAGATGTACTTGGGTTTCTGGAACAGGCCCAGCAGGCAATTCTCCTCGTCGGCTGCGGCATCCGCATCCGGCTGTGCTGCGTTTGCGGCAACGGGTGCAGCAGCCATCATGCCGACGGCAGAAGCAGCTGCGCCAAACTTGAGAAAGCTGCGGCGGGAGATCTTGTTTTCTTTCATGACGTGATCCTCTCTTTTCATTCAATCAAACATTGCGGGCCTGCCTCAGGCCCCGTTTTTCTTCTTGTGGGAACGCTTTTATTGTAGCGCACCGCCTTGCGGGGAAAAACCATGCCGCCGCAAAGCTTTGGTAAAACCGGTGCGGCTGCATCCGCGCCAACGTAAAAAGTCGGAAAGGGATGTAAAATCCTGCTCAAGTGCCACCACTTTTTCCACAAACGTCTCTGCAAGGGTTGAAAGATGATGGCATTTCATTGTACAATAAGAGAGTAAGTGCTTTTTTACCTTTATATAAATTGAGAGGATTTTATATGGCAGAGATCAAAGTTCTGGCACTGGATCTGGATGGCACCCTGACCAACAGCCAGAAGGAAGTTACACCCCGCACCCGCGCCGCACTGGATGCCGCAATTGCAAAGGGTGTCACCATCGTGCTGGCATCCGGCCGTCCCACCGCGGGCGTGCTGCCGCTGGCAAAGGAACTGGGGCTGGATAAAAAGGGCGGCTGCATCCTTTCTTACAACGGCGGCAAGATCATCGACTGCCGCACCGGCGAGACTTTGTACCAGAAACAGCTGGATGCCCAGTACGTACCCGAGCTGTGCGCCTTTGCCGCCGCACAGAACGTGACCATTATCACCTATAATAAAGAAGGCGTTGTCACCGAGCACCCGGACGACAAATGGGCACTGCGCGAGTGCTTTACCTGCAAGCTGCCCATGACCGGCGTGGACGATCTGGCAAAGTATGTGGATTACCCCATCTGCAAAATGCTCATCACGCTGGACCCAGCCCGCCGGGACGAAGTGTGGGCCGCCGGCAAAAAGCAGTTTGACGGCCGCATCGACCTATACCCCTCCAGCCCGTTCTTTATTGAAGCCGTGCCGCTGGGCGTTGCCAAGGACGGCAGCCTTGCCGCCCTTTTGGAGCACATGGGCCTTGGCCGCGAAAACCTGATGGCCTGCGGCGACGGCCTGAACGACCGCTCCATGATCGAGTACGCCGGTGTAGGCGTGGCCATGCAGAACGCTGAAGAGCCGGTAAAGGCCGTGGCCGACTATGTGACTGCCGCCGACAACGACCACGACGGTGTGGCCGAGGCTGTGGAGAAGTTTATTTTATAACCCTCTCTGTCTTTGCTTCGCAAATCCACCTCTCCCGAAGGGCGAGGTTTCATCCATCTAATCGTAACGTATGATAAAAGCTCCCCCTTTGGGGGAGCTGGCACGGCGCAAGCCGTGACTGAGAGGGTTTGATTCAAAAGAGAGGACAAACAAAATGCCGCGCAATCTGGTTTTATTTGATCTGGAATGGAATATCGGCTACCAGCCGTATACCTTTAATTACCATGGCGTGCAGCAGACCTTCCGGGGCGAGATCGTGGAGATCGGTGCCGTGAAGATCGACGAGGATGCCAACGTGCTGGACACCTTTTCCATCCATCTGCGGCCCCGCATCTTCCGTAAGCTGCAGCATCACATTGCTAAAGTCACTGGCCTGACGCAGGCCGATCTGGACAAGGGTGAGCCCATCGTGCAGGGCCTGCGCCGCTTTATGCAGTGGTGCGGCCCGGATGCCGAATTTGCCGAGTGGGGCATGGATGACGTACCGGTGCTCAAGCAGAACCTGTACCTGTGCAACATCGACGAATCAAAGCCCACCATCTGGTACGACCTGCAGCAGGTGTTCCTGCGGGAGCATCCCCGCAAAGAGGGCGAGGGCATGACGCTGGAAAGCGTCGTCACCCGCTTAGGGCTGCCCATGGAGCGGCAGTTCCACGATGCCCTTTCCGACACGCTGTACACCGCCGATGTCTGCCGGATGCTCGACCTGCGGGCCGGTCTTGCGGCCTACCCCACTGAGGAGGAATCCCTGCGGGCCAGCCTGTGCCCCACCCCCGGCGACTACCGGGATTTTGAGGTCTTCCGCGGCTACGTGGAGCAGTACACCTGGCGCACCGACCCCAAAATTTACACCATGAGCTGCCCGGAGTGCGGCGCACCGCTCAAGCCCGATGATGTGTGGTTGAAAAAGGGCAGCAACAGCTGGTACACCCTGAGCCAGTGCCCCCACTGCGCCGGCAGCAGCAATGCCGCAGGCAAGGGTGTGTTCCAGCGCTACAAGCTGGCCCGCCGCGACGGCCTGCACTGGAGCTACGCCCGCTGCCTGCAGATCCCGGACGACGCTTCTCTTGCCCGGTGGGAAAAGCAGCGCACCGCCCAGCTGGAGCGCATGAAGGCCCGCGCAGAAAAGCAGACTGCGGAGTAAAACAGCACCGGCAGCTTCGTAGTATCCCAAGAAGGCTGTGCACAGGGCAAAAAAAATGTCGCTTTGTGTTCATGCTTGTGTCATACAATATGGATATACTACGGATAGAGGAACCTGCGGATGGGAAAGCGCAGGCGGAAGGGATGGATGTGCACAATGAACTTTTGTCTGCGCCAGCTGGGAACGCTGGAGTTCTGGGAAACTCTGCTGGACAGTTTTGGCAACCTTGGCCCCATTGCCCCCATCATGCTGGCCATGGTGGAGTCGTTTTTTCCGCCGCTTCCGCTCATTGCCATTGTGGCGCTGAATGTAGCGGCTCACGGCGGCATTCTGGGTTTTCTGTACAGCTGGGCCGGTGTGGCGCTGGGTGGCAGCATCATGTTCCTGTTCTGGCGGCGGGTGGTCAAGTGCTTCTTCTGGAAGTTTGCCTCCCGCTCGCCCAAGCTGGAAAAGGCTCAGCAGTGGGTGAACCGCTTTGACACTTCGTCGCTGTTCATGCTCGCGCTGCTGCCCTTCGCGCCAAGCTCCTTTATGCATCTGGCCTTTGGCATCTCGGACTTTGACGAAAAGCGCTATCTCATTACCATGCTGCTGGGCAAAGGCGTGATGATTGCCATGATGGCAGTGTTTGGGCAGTCGCTGGTCAGTTCCATGAAGAACCCGTTGTATCTGGTGCTGGCCGTTCTGCTGTGGGGCGGGATGTACTGGGTGAGCAAACAGTTCTGCAAAAAACACAATCTGGAATAATAATTTAGAATGCCCTCCGCTTCGCTCTGGGCATATTTAGCGGAAAAATATTTTTATAATAGGGCAACAGCAGACAGCCTGCGGGCTGTCTGCTGTTGCATTTTCACAGTAATGGCCCAAAAGGTAAACTCCATCTGTTGCGCTTATTTCCTTCGGAAATGACCGCGCAACCGGAAAATATGCCGCTTGCAACTACGGCCCCTTCCGTGAAAAAGCAAACCAGCCAAGCCCGCAGGCTTGGCTGGTTTGCAATATAAAAAATAATATTTCATTATTTTATGCCCAGAGCAAAGCGGAGGGCATTTAAAATCGTTCCCTTCCCCTTGACATTCACTTTGACTGCTGTATAATATGTATGCTATCAAACAGTTTTATTTGAAACTGTTCAATGCCAAAACAACCATGAAGGACAAAACCATGATGTGTGACGAAACCAAAAACGAGTGCTGCAATCACGCCGATCCCCCTTGGGAAGGCCCACAGGTCATCCCGGCGCAGATCCGCCGGGTGGACAACCTGATCTTCCGCAAGATCAACCAGTTTGCCCGCGAAAATGACGTGGAGCAGGCCACCCCCATGCACGGGTGGATCATTGGGTATCTCTACCGCCACCGGGACACCCCCGTGTTCCAGCGGGACATTGAGCGGGAGTTCTCTATCACCCGCTCCACCGTGACCAACATCCTGCAGTTGATGGAGCGCAAGGGCTATATTGAGCGGCGCAGCGTGCCGCAGGACGCCCGGCTCAAGCAGCTGGTGCTCACCGAAGAGGGCATCTGCTTCCACGAAAAGACGATGCTCTGCTTCCACCAGACCGACGACTATGTGGCCGGGCTGCTGACAGCGGAGGAAAATACCGAGCTGCTGCGGCTGCTGAACAAGCTGCGGAAAGCGCTGCAGTAATGCAGTTTGCTAAATTTTGGGTTGTTAAATTAGTAATTATGAACATTTTTTGAAACGTCTTGACAATTAAAATGTTTTGTATAAAATTGTTCTGTACCAAACAAATAAAAAGCAACAGGAGGTAACTCAGATGATCAAAAAGTTAGTGTCGCATCTGGGCGAGTATAAACGCGCCGCAGTCCTGACACCGCTCTTTGCCGCTCTGGAAGCCGTGATGGATGTGCTTTTGCCCACCATCATGGCCTTTATCATCGATCAGGGCATTGAAAAGGGCGATATGAACGCCATCCTCAAGTATGGCCTGCTCACCTTTCTGGTGGCTGTGGTCGCGCTGGCGCTGGGCGTTCTGGCCGGCAAATACGCCGCCGAGGCATCCACCGGCTTTGCCGGAAATCTGCGCGATGCCATGTATGAGAACATCCAGCATTATTCTTTTTCCAACATTGATAAGTTCTCCACCGCAGGCCTTGTCACCCGTATGACCACCGACGTGACCAACGTGCAGAACGCCTTCCAGATGATCGAGCGCATGT
>OGQJ01000900.1_pt1 | contig 29514 bp, 25 predicted proteins | sample 1553161 | NCBI WGS metagenome assembly OGQJ01 (sample SAMEA2579923, study PRJEB22360) | human gut metagenome | biome: human gut; feature: human-associated habitat; material: faeces | place: Denmark | collected 2008/2010 | reverse complement strand
CCCACTGCTGCCTCCCGTAGGAGTCTGGGCCGTGTCTCAGTCCCAATGTGGCCGTACATCCTCTCAGATCGGCTACTGATCGTCGCTTTGGTAGGCCGTTACCCTGCCAACTGGCTAATCAGACGCGGGTCCATCCTGTACCGGATTGCTCCTTTTCCCTATGCACCATGCAGTGCTAAGGGCTTATGCGGTATTAGCAGCCGTTTCCAGCTGTTGTCCCCCTGTACAGGGCAGGTTACCCACGCGTTACTCACCCGTCCGCCACTAAGTTCCTCCCGAAAGAAAAACTTCGTTCGACTTGCATGTGTTAAGCACGCCGCCAGCGTTTATCCTGAGCCAGGATCGAACTCTCATGTTCAATTCTCTGTCCAGTTCTGCGCTAACGCATTCCTGTCCGTTTGTGTGTCTTACTTAAAAGACTTTACTGTTTTTATAGGTTGTAGTTTATACTACGCTAAAAATTTCACTCGCCTGACTGCTTTCGCAATCTGGCTTTTTAAGAAATCTTCAGGGTTGGTTATACTGTTCAATTATCAAGGTTCTTTGTGTTTTATATTGTCTGTCTCAGCGACAGCTTCTATATACTAGCACACTTTCAAGCGTTTGTCAACAACTTTTTTAACTTTTTTTTTCAAATCTTTTTTTCGAGATTTGAAAGTAAAGAAAAAGAAAACCTTTGCGCTGCCTTACGACAAACCCAAAGGGTGACACAATACATATGGGACTGCAAGTAAATCTAATAACCTTTTGTTATGATACTACACTTTCCTAAAATAGAAACGGAGAAAGAGGGATTTGAACCCTCGCACCGCGCAAACGGTCTACACCCTTAGCAGGGGCGCCTCTTCAGCCACTTGAGTATTTCTCCACAACTATAACTTATATGAATTGCTTAAACGCATAAATGATTATAACCCATGTTTCACTTAATGTCAATACCTATTTTCATTTTTTTTCAAAAAGGGACGCCGAAGCGTCCCTCACAACATTATCAGATTACACTTCTTTAGAACCTACAGTCTCCTCAGAAGTCTCAGCAAATTCTTCTTCCTTAGATTCTTCAATAAGTTCAATGCTTGATACCTTAACGTTTTCCTGATCTACCTGCATTAGCTTAACACCGCTGGTATCTCTTCCTAAAACAGGAATAGTATCTGTCTTCATACGAATCACAGTACCTTCCGTTGTTATTAACATCAGCTCATAGCCCTCTTTATATACCTTTACGCCAGCCAAATTACCGGTCTTTGCATTGACGCGATAGCAGCGAATACCCTTACCGCCTCGATTCTGATCTTTAAATTCACTCATAGCAGTCTTCTTGCCCATACCCATTTCGGATACAAAAAGAAGCTCACCATTCTCCTCTGCGACCTGCATGCCAATTACACTGTCTCCATCTGCCAGGTTCATACCCTTTACACCCATGGATACTCTTCCCGTTGCTCTGGCATCATTTTCATCAAAGCGAATACACTGACCTAGATGTGAAATCATGATGATATCACGCTTTCCATCTGTAACATGAACGTCAATCAGCTCATCACCCTCGCGCAGACTAATTGCCGCCAATCCTACCTTACGAATATTTCCATATTCCGACAGATTTGTTCTCTTAATCATGCCAAGCTTTGTTGCCATGGTCAGATAACCAGACTCATGTCTCTCATTTCTAAGAATCGAAGTTACCTTTTCACCTGCCTGCAGCTGCAGCAGATTAATAACAGCTGTTCCTCTTGCAGTACGACTTGCCTCAGGTATCTCATAACCCTTAAGCTGGTACACTCTTCCGAGATTTGTAAAGAAAAGAACATAATCATGATTATTAATTGTAATCAAATCTGCAATATAGTCCTCATCTAAGATATTCATTCCCTTAATACCTTTGCCGCCTCGGTTCTGCGCCTTAAAGTGATCTGGGGACATTCTCTTAATGTAGCCAAGCTTTGTCATAGCAATAACAGCTGCCTCATTTGGAATTAAGTCCTCTGCATTAAATTCATCCTCTGCCAGCTCAATTGCCGTTTTACGGTCATCACCATATTTAGCCTTAATCGTAAGAAGTTCATCACGAATAACGCCAAGCAATACCTTCTCATCACCTAAAATACTCTGCAGGTAAGCAATTCGCTCCTCTAGCTCCTTATATTCATTTTCCAGACGATTTCGCTCCAATCCAGTCAATGCGCGAAGACGCATATCTACAATTGCCTGAGACTGGGCATCTGAAAGACCAAACTCTTCAATCAATGATGCTTTTGCAGCTACTACATTTGCAGAACCACGAATGATCTCAATCACACGATCTATATGATCCAGTGCAATTAACAGTCCCTCCAAGATATGAGCACGCTCCTGTGCCTTACTTAAATCGTATCTGGTGCGTCTTGTTACAACCTCCTCCTGATGCTGCAGATAATAATACAGCATATCATGGATATTAAGGATTCTTGGCTCGCCGCCGACAAGCGCCAGCATGATAACACCAAATGTGTCCTGCAGCTGTGTATGCTTCATAAGCTGATTTAACACCACATTAGGATTTACATCACGGCGCAGTTCAATTGAAATTCGCATTCCTTCACGACTGGACTGATCGGCTAAATCAGTAATTCCATCTACACGCTTATCCTTTACAAGCTCTGCGATCTTCTCGATCAGCTTTGCTTTGTTGACACCATAAGGAAGCTCCGTTACTACAATTCGGTTCTTGCCATTTTGCATCGGCTCAATGTTTGTTACTGCACGGACAATAATCTTTCCCTTTCCAGTACGATATGCCTCTTCGATACCGCGTCGGCCAATAATTGTTGCACCTGTTGGGAAATCTGGTCCCTGAATAACACTCATCAGCTCCTCAATCTCTGTATCACGATTCTCGTCAATACGGTTGTTAATCATTTTAACAACTGCATCAATTGTCTCTTTGATGTTATGAGGCGGAATATTTGATGCCATTCCAACTGCGATACCAGTGGTACCGTTACACAAAAGATTTGGGAAACGGCAAGGAAGCACATCTGGCTCTTTCTCTGTCTCATCAAAGTTCGGACTGAAATTTACAGTGTCCTTATTGATGTCTGCAAGCATCTCCATTGCAATCTTAGACAGACGCGCCTCCGTATAACGCATGGCTGCTGCGCCATCTCCATCCACAGAACCAAAGTTTCCATGGCCATCAACAAGCGGATAATGGGTAGACCACTCCTGCGCCATATTGACTAGTGCTCCATATATTGAGCTGTCTCCGTGCGGATGATATTTACCCATGGTATCGCCGACGATACGTGCGCATTTACGATGCGGCTTATCCGGACCGTTGTTTAACTCGATCATGGAGTATAAAACTCTTCTCTGTACTGGCTTTAAGCCGTCTCTAACATCAGGCAGCGCTCTCTGAGAGATAACACTCATAGCGTAGTCAATATATGACTGCTCCATCGTTTTCTTCAGATCGATCTCCTGCACTTTATCAAATATGGTTTCGTCCATGTTTCCCTCTCATTCTTACTATGCATCCTTATATCCCGACAGACCAATTTGGTCTGTCATCAGATATCAAGGTTCTTAACATACTTTGCGTTTTTCTCAATAAAGAGTCTTCTTGGCTCAACGCGGTCTCCCATCAAGGTGTTAAAGGTAACATCAATATCTGATGCGTATGACTCGTCAAAGTTTACCTTCAAAAGAACACGATGCTTTGGATCCATTGTAGTCTCCCACAGCTGTTCCGCGTCCATCTCTCCAAGTCCCTTGTATCGCTGGATCTTATTATTTTGGTCTCTTCCTACCTCATCAAGAATTGCTGCAAGCTCCTCATCTGAGTACGCATACCAGACCTTCTTGTTTTTCTCCAGCTTATATAACGGCGGCTGTGCACGGTATACATAGCCCTGCTTGATTAACTCCGGCATAAAGCGATAGATAAATGTCAGAAGCAGTGTTGCGATATGAGCACCATCAACATCGGCATCAGTCATGATAATGATTTTATGATAGCGAAGCTTTGTAATATCAAAATCTTCATGTATACCTGTTCCAAATGCTGTAATCATAGCCTTAATCTCTGCATTTTCATATACACGATCAAGTCGTGCCTTCTCAACATTTAAAATCTTTCCTCTAAGAGGTAAAATTGCCTGTGTTGCACGATCACGCGCTGTCTTTGCAGAACCACCAGCAGAATCTCCCTCTACAATGTAGATCTCGCATTTTTCTGGATTCTTATCAGTACAGTCTGCTAACTTGCCTGGAAGCGTCATTGAATCAAGCGCTGTCTTTCTTCTTGTCAGATCACGTGCCTTTCTCGCTGCCGCACGTGCACGCTGTGCAAGAATTGCCTTGTCACAGATCATCTTCGCAACGCTTGGATTTTGTTCCAGAAAATATGTTAACTGTTCACTTACAATTGCAGATACAGCACCTCTGGCTTCATTGTTTCCAAGCTTTTGCTTTGTTTGACCTTCAAACTGCGGATCCTCAATCTTAATGCTGATTACAGCAGTCATACCCTCACGGATATCCTCCCCAGACAATGAATCCTCATTGTCCTTTAAAAGCTTATTTGCTCTGGCATATTTATTAAACAGATCTGTCAATGCCGCCTTAAAACCAGACAGATGGGTTCCTCCCTCTGGTGTGTTGATGTTATTGACAAAGCTGTAAATATTTTCGTTGTAGTAATCGTTGTGCTGAATTGCTACCTCAACAGCAACGTTATTCTTTGTTCCTTCACAGTAAATAATCTGCGGATACAGCGGCTCCTTCGCACTATTTAAGTACTCAACAAACTCCTTAATGCCACCCTCATAGTGGAATGTCTCGCAAAGATTTGGCTCCTCACGCTCATCCGTCAGAATAATTTTCAATCCCTTTGTCAAAAACGCCATTTCACGAAGACGCTCTTTAAGCGTATCATAATTGTAGACTAAGGTATCAAAAATTTCACCGTCAGGCTTAAACGTAACCTTTGTTCCATGCTTGTTTGGATCACAGGTATCCACTTCGGCAAGCTTGTTTACTACATGACCACGCTCATAGCGCTGCATATAAACCTTGCCCTCATGATAAATTTCAACTTCAAGCCAAATGGAAAGTGCATTTACGACAGATGCTCCTACACCATGAAGACCTCCTGAAACTTTGTATCCTCCGCCGCCAAACTTTCCGCCTGCATGAAGAATTGTAAATACAACCTCAACCGCTGGAATGCCAGCCTTCGGATGGATTCCAATCGGAATTCCTCGTCCATTATCAACAACTGTAATTGAATTGTCTTTATGAATGATCACATCGATCTTGGTGCAGACACCTGCCAGAGCTTCATCCACGGCATTGTCTACTATCTCATATACCAGATGGTGAAGCCCTCTCTCAGATGTGCTTCCGATATACATGCCCGGACGTTTTCTGACTGCCTCCAGCCCCTCCAGTATCTGAATCTGACCTGCTCCGTATTCGTCGCTCATTGTGTCCTCCTCACTGATTAAAAAATCGTTTCACTATTCAGGGAATTTACCCTAGTCACTACGCCCCGCTCCACATGATAAATCTGATCCATGTGAAACCGGTGCCTTACAAACTCCTCTAGACCTGTACATGTAATAAAGGTCTGAATATCATGAATGCTGTCCAGCAAATAGTTTTGTCTGCTGCTGTCCAACTCGCTAAGTACATCGTCAAGCAAAAGAACCGGTGTATCATTTACCTTTCGCTTTACAATCTCAATCTCCGCAAGCTTTAATGCAAGCGCTGCACTTCTTTGCTGCCCCTGCGATCCAAATGTACGGATATCTGTCGTTTGTCCTGTTGCCATATTTTGTACACGAAATCGAATGTCATCACGATGTGGCCCCGTCAGTGTTGTCTTTTGCCGTATCTCCCTCTCTCGATTAAGAAAAAGAATTTCATCAAACCTATCAGCAGATACATTTGGCTCATACGAAACTGCCAGCTGTTCCCTACCGCCTGTCAGGGAATGATAAATCTGTGCGATTACTGGTGCAATCTCACCAACAAATGCTTCCCTAAGCTGTACAATTTTTTTTCCATGCTGAATTAGCTGTGCATCCCAGACATCGAGCATTGCCTGTGCATCCTTCGACAGATCTATCTCTTTTAACAGTGCATTTCGTTGTGTAAGACATTTATTGTAATGCGTCAAAAAATGCAGATACACCTTGTCAAGCTGGCAAAGCTCCATGTCCAAAAAGCGTCTGCGCTCTCCAGGACCGTTTTTTATCACCTGAAGATCCTCTGGTGAAAAGAAAACGACATTTAAAAGGCCAATCAATTCACTTGAGCGGCGGATTGGCACGCCATTAATTGCAATTCCCTTTGTCTTTGATTTTTTTAAATGCATATCCACCCGGTATGGAATGCCTTTTTTTTCAGCCTCAAGACGAAGGTGCGCCTCCTCTTTTCCAAAGCGGATCATCTCTCGGTCATGACTGCCTCTGTATGATTTATTTGTCATACAAAGATAAATGCCCTCAAGGATATTTGTCTTTCCCTGCGCGTTATCCCCATAAAAAATGTTGATGCCATGATGAAAAGATAATTCCTGTAAATCGTAATTTCGAAAATCTGACAGCGCAAGTGATTTTACAATCATATGATTATTCCTTTACAATCTCAATTGTCTCTCCTGCAAAGCTTACCACATCCTTGTCATATAGCTTTTTGCCGCGCTGCAGCTCAACCTGACCATTCACCTTAACCTTTCCGTCAAGAATCACAATCTTTGCCTCCACACCGCTTCCAACAAGCTTTGCTGCCTTTAGTGCCTGACCAAGCTTAATGAAATCCTCTCTTAATACTATTTTTGCCATTTATTTATTCATCCTTTCATACTCATTATAATTTATTTTATCGATTTTAATAAACATTAAAGTTTACCGGAAGAATCAGATAAATATAAGTGCCTTCATCATTACGAATAAAGCAAGGTGCCTTTGGATTAATCATGTAGATGTTAATCATCTCATCATCAATTACTCGAAGCGCATCAATTAAAAATTTTGGATTAAATCCAATCATGATATCCTTGCCGCGCTTATCAATTGCAAGTTCTTCCTTCATGGAACCATATGCAGAGTTTAACTTGACCTCCATGCTGTGATCAGTGATGCCAATAATAATCGGTTTCTTGTCACTATCCTTAATCAGCATTGTGGTACGGTCGATACATGAAAGCATCTCCTTTTTATTCACTGTCAGCTTAGTATCATAATCACTGTTTAACATCTGGTCAATACGGAAATATTCTCCCTCAATCAAACGTGACACAACAATAGTATCATCGAACTCAAACATAACATGATTCTCAGTAAAGTACAAGCGAACTTCGTCATCTGTTCCGCCACTAATAATCTTGCTTACTTCGTTTAGTGTTTTTCCTGGAACAACAACTTTAATAGAATCATACGAATCCTTTAACACAATCTTGCGAATTGAAATACGATGACCATCCAAAGATACAATGCGCAGGTTATTGCCATTAATTTCCAACAGTTCACCTGCCATCATCTTGTTATTCTCATTGTCTGAAATGGAAAATATCGTTTGGCGGATAATTTCCTTCAGAGTAAACTGAGACAGTGTAACACAGTTTAAGCGTTCCACCTCTGGAAGAAATGTAAACTCATCTGCATTCTTTCCAGGAATTGTAAAATTAATCTTCTCACACTGAATTTTCACAGAGTCAGTTCCATCGGTTTCAATGGAAATATCATTGTCTGGAAGACGACGAACAATCTCAGAAAAAATCTTAGCATCAATTGCAATACGTCCATTGTCCTCAATGATGCCATGAATTTCTGTTTCAATCCCCAATTCCATATCATTTGCTGTCATAAGAATGCGTCCTTCTTTCGTCTGGATCAGAATGCACTCTAAGATCGGCATGGTTGTCTTATTTGAAACGGCTTTTGAAACAATTGAAACACCTTTTTGTAACTCTTCTCGTGGACAGATAATATGCATGGTGGCACTCTCCTTTTTGCTGATAGATAGATTTATAATATATATAGTAGTAGTAGTAGGGGTTGGGGATATTGGGGATAACTCTAAAAAACCTAGGATTTATGCGGCTTACAGAAGAAAAATTTTGGGGATAACTTGGGGATAACTATGTGGATAACTTGGTAAGTTATCCACAATATCCCCAATCGATCCCCAAAGCTCAGCCAAGAGCCGGGTTGATTTTTTTCTGTAAAACGTCGATGGTATCTTGTAAAAACTGGCTGTTTTTGAGATCCTCAGTAATCTTTTCAATTCCGTGCCGGACAGTCGTGTGATCACGATTTCCGAGTTCCTTTCCGATCTGCTGAAGAGACAAATCGGTCATTTGACGGCACAGATACATCGCAATTTGGCGGGAGTAGGCGATATCTTTATTACGCTTCTGTGAAAGAAGCTCATCTGCCTCAAAGCCAAAGTGTGATGCAATGACCTCAACAATCAGAGGAACGGTAATCGTAACCTCTTTGTGGTTGTTGATGATGTCGCGAAGTACATCTTCCGCCATATTAAGCGTGATTTCTTTATTAGAAAGACGTTTAAAAGCGGTAATTCGATTGAGCGCACCTTCAAGCTCACGAATATTAGTATTGATATTTTCAGCAATATAGTTGATAATATCGTCAGAGATCTTTGTGTTTTCTGTTTCTTCCTTTTTATGAAGGATTGCTACACGAGTCTCATAATCAGGAGCAGAGACATCGACTGGAAGACCAACAGAAAAGCGAGAGCGAAGACGTTCCTCAAGGTTTGTGAAATCCTTTGGAGGTTTATCAGAAGTAATGATAACCTGCTTGCCCGTTTCATATAAGTAGTTGAAGGTGTGGAAAAACTCCTCCTGTGTGCTTTCCTTTCCAATTAAAAACTGTATATCGTCAATCATAAGGACATCAATGCTGCGGTATTTCTCTTTAAACTCAGCATTCTTCTTGCCTTTAAGAGAGTCGATCAGGTCATTTGTGAATGTTTCACTAGTGACATATAAAACGCGTACACTTGGATCATTGCGCAGAATATAGTGGGCAATAGACTGCATCAGATGCGTCTTGCCAAGACCTGCGCCGCCATAGATAAATAGTGGGTTGTAGAGGGTTCCAGGAGATTCAGCAACAGCAAGTGAAGCAGCATGTGCGAATCGGTTATTGGAGCCAACAACAAAGGTATCAAATGTATAGCGTGGGTTTAAGTTGGCATTCATCACAGCAGCATAATAGGAGTTTAACTCGGGGGTTACAATGTTAGAAGCTTCTGCAGTGAGGTTTGGACGCTTCTCAAGGTCCTCCGAAGTAACAAAGATCACATTGCAGTGCAGGCCGATCTTCTCCTCAATGACAATCTCAAGAATCTGCTTGTACTTCTTCTTGATATAGTCTAGTATATTGGGGATACCTTTTGTATCTGCCAAGATGTAGACCTGGTCATTGTCTACATTGTGGATTTCCATAGGGACAATCCAAGTATCGTAAGATACCTTTGAAATATCATAATTTTCCTTCAGGGTGTCTTTTATGGCATCCCAGTTTTCCTTTAATCTGTCAATCATTTGTTACTCCTGACGTCGGTATATGGTAATTTTCGAGAAAAGAGCCTATTAGCCCATATAATGATATTATACTAAAAATAATGAAGAATTTCAAGAGAGAAGAGGAGAGCAGTCTGTAAAAAATATCAACAACATTGGGGTAAAATGTGGATAATATTGTGGATAGGCTGTGGATAACATGTGGATAAGTGGAAAAAAGCTGTGGATAGAGTGGGGATAACTCAGAAGGGGGTATGGCATATAAAATTGTGGATAATGTGGATAAGATTGTTTATAGGCAGAAACAAAACGAGTTATCCACAGAGTTATCCACCAAACACATGTACTTATCCCCAATATCCACAAAAAAAAGTTTGTCGTAAAATCAAGGGTTTGAGAATGGTTTTTTGTATTATCCCCAAAGTTATGCACAAGTTATCCACAATTTGGGGATAACTTTTATCCACAACATTTTTAAATGAAAAAGTTGTGGATAACTTTGGGGATAAGTTGTGGATAACTTTTTTGCAATAAAAAATAAAAAACACTAAAAAAAACCTTGACGAAATGCGAGTTTCTTAATATAATGCGTATGATGTCCAATTTTTGCAACGGCGTTAAAAAACGCCGAAAAATCGCACTTTTGGTGCAAGCTGTGGGACTGATACCCACAGTGTAAGAAACAGTATTATTTGAAAACTAACACAGAAAACAAGGAGGTGTTTTGTTATGAAGATGACATTTCAGCCAAAGAAGAGATCCCATGCAAAGGTTCATGGTTTCCGTGCAAGAATGAGCACAAAGGGAGGAAGAAAGGTTCTGGCAGCAAGAAGAGCAAAGGGAAGAAAGGTTCTCTCTGCTTAATTGAGCAGTATCAACTCTCTTAAAAAGAACAGAGACTTTCAGAGAGTCTACAGCAAACGGCAGTCTTTTGCAAATCGTTCGCTGGTCATGTACAAGATGTCAAACGACCGCGCTGATACCCGCATTGGCATATCTGTCAGTAAAAAGGTAGGAAACAGTGTGGTCAGGCATCGGGTTACAAGAGTGATCCGTGAATGCTGCCGCTTACACGAAAAAGAATTAATACAAGGATTGGACATAGTGATTGTTGCCAGACCGTTGGCGAAGGAACAAGGATTAATGGAAATTGAGGAAGCTTTTTTTCATGTAGGAAGAAAGCTGAATATTTTTTTAGAATCGAAGTAGGGTCGGGACTATGAAGAAGATTATGATTTATATGATAAGGTTTTACCAGAAGTATTTATCACCTCTCAAAGTCCGGACCCACTGTATATATACCCCAACCTGTTCGCAGTATGCAATAGAAGCGTTGGAAAAGTATGGAGCTTTGAAAGGCTCCTTACTTGCTATATGGAGGATATTGCGCTGCAATCCATTTTCAAAAGGGGGGTACGACCCTGTTCCGTAGGTAGCTTAAGGAGGAAAACAAGTGGATTTTTTATCATTAACACAAAGTAACTGGTTTCTTGTAGGGCCAGTTGCGAAGGTGCTTGGTGTTGTCATGAATGGAATTTACGAGTTCCTGGATATGTTTGGCATTGCAAGCATTGGATTGGCGATCATTTTATTCACGATTATTATTAAAGCATTGATGCTTCCGCTTTCCATCAAGCAGCAGAAGTTTACAAAGCTTAATAGTATTATGGCGCCAGAACTTCAGCAGGTTCAGAAAAAGTATGCAAATCTGGACAAGTCAAGCCCGAAGTACAATGAAATGCTTTTGAAGCAGAATGAAGAGATGAAGGAAGTCTATGCAAAGTACGGAACGAGCCCGACAGGCGGTTGTGTTCAGATGCTGATTCAGATGCCGATTCTGTTCGCTTTGTATCAGGTTATTTACAAGATTCCGGGCTATATCACAAAGGTAAGAGCGTTCTATGAGCCGATTGTTGAGGCACTGCAGAACATTCCTACTTACATGGATAACGCAGATTTCGTGACATTGGCACAGCAAAACGGCATCAATGCAGCAGGATTGAGTGATTCTAACAAGCTGATAGATCTGCTTTACAACTTCGATAAGACTGAGTGGACTAAGTTTACCGAGATCTTCCCGAATTTGAATGAGTACGTAGCCAAGGCACTGCCAAGTATCGAGAAAGCAAATTATTTCCTGGGAATGGATTTGGCAACTGCACCTGCACAGCAGCTGTGGCCTGGTGTTTTAATTCCTATTCTTGCCGGTCTTACTCAGTGGCTTAGCTCTAAGATGATGCAGACAGATAATGGAAGCAAGAATTCAGATGACACAATGGGAAGCACAATGAAGACCATGAACATCATGATGCCTCTTATGTCAGTGTTCTTCTGTTTCACATTCTCTGCAGGTATCGGTGTATACTGGATTGCATCTTCTGTTGTTATGATTCTGATTCAGATGATCGTAAACAAGTATATGGAGCGCATTGATATTAATCAGATGGTTGAAAAGAACATTGAAAAGGCTAATGTAAAGCGTGTTAAGAAGGGTCAGAAGCCGCTTAAGGCAAAGGCTGTTATGAATGTTCGTACCATCGAAGAAGAAAGAGAACTCGAAGAAAAGAAAGAAGCTGAGCTGAAAGAGCGTGTGACAAAGCAGGTTGAGAAATCAACTGAGTACTATTCCACCACCCAGAAAAAGAAGGGTAAGCTGGCATCTAAGGCCGGAATGGTTCAGCAGTACAACGAAAAGAGTGAAAAGAAGAACAGAAAGTAATCAGTGATTGTAAGGCTGATTACTTGCTTGGGGAAGCTTGCAGATTCAGAAAGGTAAGGTTTGTATGACAGAGTTTGCTACGTTCACTGGAAAGAATGTAGATGAAGCCGTAAACAATGCACTGCTTCAGCTTCAGATCACCAGTGAAAAACTTGAGTATGAGGTTGTTGAAAAAGGTTCGAATGGTCTGCTTGGTTTTATCGGTTCTAAGCCGGCGGTGATCCGTGCACGTAAAAAGTCAGATTTTATCGATGAGGGAGAAGAATTTTTACAGAATATTTTCCACGAGATGAATATGGAAGTTGATATCGCAGTTGCCTACAATAAAGAAGAACAGGTTGTTGATATCGTTCTGACCGGAGAAGACATGGGCATCCTGATCGGAAAAAGAGGACAGACACTGGATTCACTGCAGCATCTGGTGAGCCTTGTTATAAACAAACACAGCGAAGAATATATTCGTGTCAAGCTGGATACTGAGAATTACCGTGAAAGAAGAAAGGAAACTCTCGAGCAGCTGGCAAAGAATATTGCCTACAAGGTAAAGAGAACAAGACGTCCGGCATCACTTGAGCCGATGAATCCTTACGAGAGAAGGATCATCCACTCTGCACTTCAGGACGACAAGTTTGTATATACCAAGAGCGAGGGCGAGGATCCATTTCGTCATGTAGTGGTACTTCCTAAAAAAGAAGCAATTCCGCAGAGAAGATACTACAAAAGCTATGACAAAGGATACAAAACAAATTATGACAGAAGCGCAGCTGGTACAAGAGAAACAGCTGAAAAGCTGACTTCTGAGGAATAATAGAGAAAGTGCCATTCAAAGTTCATACGGACTATTGAGTGGCATTTTCTGTATCATTCTTGGAAACTTACGAAAATCGAAGTGAGGTAGAATATGAAAGAAAATAGTACAATTGCGGCGATTGCAACGGCACTTAGTCCAGCAGGAATTAGCATTATTCGAATAAGTGGACCTCAGGCGCTTGATGTGATTGATCGTATTTATAGAACAAAAAAAGAGGTAGAGTCGATTAAAAAAGGAGCATTTACTGCGGCAGCGTCATCTTCAGCGAAAAAGCTCTCAAATGCACCTACACATACCATTCATTACGGCTATATTTGTGATGAAAATGAGGTAATTGATGAGGTTATGGTATCCATCATGAAAGGACCTCGTTCCTTTACTGCAGAGGATACAGTAGAGATTAACTGTCACGGAGGCGTTCTTGTTACGAGACGTGTATTAGATTGTGTGTTTAAAAATGGGGCAGCACCGGCACAGCCTGGTGAGTTTACAAAGAGAGCCTTTTTAAACGGACGAATTGATCTGTCTCAGGCAGAGGCTGTTATGGAGCTTATATCTGCAAAGAATCGTTTTGCAATAGATGCATCACTAGAACAGCTATCTGGAAAAATTAAAAACCGCATACAAGACCTCAGAAGCACGCTTTTAGACGAGATTGCTTATATAGAGGCAGCACTTGACGATCCAGAGCATATTTCGCTTGAAGGCTATACAGAGGGCCTCACAGAACGTGTTCAAAAAATTAGAGCAGCAGTAAAGAAGATGGCAGACTCCTTTGATAATGGAAAGGTTTTAACAGAGGGGATTCGCACTGTGATTGTAGGAAAGCCAAATGCCGGAAAGTCATCTTTGCTCAATGCGTTATCAGGAAGACAGAGGGCAATTGTCACAGAGATTGCCGGTACGACGAGAGATACTCTTGAGGAGCAGATTATGCTTGGCGATTTGAGTTTAATTTTGGTGGACACAGCTGGTATTCGTGACACATCTGATGTTGTTGAAAAAATCGGCGTAGAGAAGGCACGTGAGGCTGCTGCAAAGGCAGACCTATTGATTTACGTGGCAGATTCATCCCGAAATCTCGATGAAGATGATCATAAGATTATGGAGTTGCTAAAAAACAAAAAAAGTATTATTCTGTTAAATAAGTCCGATTTATCTTCTGTAATTCAGCCGAAGGATTTAAAGGCAGCTGGAGTGGATGCACCTGTTCTTTGGATATCAGCGGCAAATGAAGATGGATTAGATGCGCTTGAGCAGACAATACGTGACATGTTTGAACAGGGAATGATTGCAGGAAATGATGAGGTTGTTATCACGAATGCACGTCAAAAAACATGTCTGTTAAATGCCTGCGAAAGCCTGAGGCTTGCAGAGGAGGGCATTGAAAATGGGATGCCGGAGGATATGCTGACAATCGACATGATGGATGCTTATACCAGTTTGGGAGAAGTAATCGGCGAGGAGATTGAAGAAGATCTGGTAAACCGTATTTTTGCAAAGTTCTGTATGGGTAAGTAACTAGATAGTGGAGGCAAAATATGGCTGTTTTAGAAGAATATTATGATGCGGTGGTTATTGGAGCAGGACATGCCGGCTGTGAGGCGGCGTTAGCTTGTGCCAGACTGGGATTAGAGACGATTGTTTTTACTGTGAGTGTGGAAAGTATAGCAATGATGCCGTGCAATCCGAATATAGGAGGAAGCTCTAAGGGGCATCTTGTAAGAGAAGTGGATGCGCTTGGCGGAGAGATGGGCAAAAATATTGATAAGACGTTTATTCAGTCTAAGATGTTAAATACATCAAAAGGACCATCTGTGCATTCACTTCGTGCACAGGCGGATAAGCGTGCATACTCGCAGGAGATGCGCCATACCATGGAAAATACCGACAAGCTGACAATACGACAGGCAGAGGTATGTAAACTTCTTGTTGATGAAAATAATAATATAAATGGAGTTGTAACGTATTCTGGTGCAATTTACCATTGTAAATGTGTAGTGCTTGCAACTGGAACATATTTAAAGGCACGCTGCATTTATGGTGATATCAGCAATGAAACAGGTCCAAATGGATTGCAGTCAGCGACACATCTGACAGATTCATTAAAGGAACTCGGCATTGAGATGTTTAGATTTAAGACTGGAACACCAGCGAGAGTTGATAAAAGAAGTATTGATTTTTCAAAAATGCAGGAACAAAAAGGTGATGAGCGAGTTGTTCCATTCTCATTCACAACAGATCCTGAGAGCGTTCAAAAGGATCAGGTTTCCTGCTGGCTGACGTATACAAATGAGCAGACACATGAGATTATCAGAAGTAATCTGGATCGCTCACCGCTTTATTCTGGCGTGATTCATGGAACTGGACCTCGTTATTGTCCGTCTATTGAGGATAAGGTAGTGCGTTTTGCTGATAAGGATCATCATCAGGTGTTTATTGAGCCGGAAGGCTTGTATACAAATGAGATGTATCTGGGCGGTATGTCAAGTTCTATGCCAGAAGATGTGCAGTACGAAATGTACCATACAGTAGCAGGTCTGGAAAATGTAAAAATTGTACGAAACGCATATGCAATTGAATATGACTGTATTAATCCAAGACAGCTAAAGCCGACGCTTGAGTTTAAAAAAATAGGAGGATTATACAGCGCAGGACAGTTTAATGGAAGCTCTGGATATGAAGAGGCAGCGGCACAGGGAATTATAGCAGGAATCAATGCGGCGCTGCATGTGTTAAAACGTCAGGAATTAGTGTTAGACCGTTCACAGGCATATATTGGTGTTTTGATTGATGATCTTGTGACAAAGGAGAATCATGAGCCATATCGCATGATGACATCACGCGCAGAATATCGTTTGCTGCTTCGTCAGGATAATGCAGATCTTCGTTTAACTGCAATTGGTCATGAAATCGGATTAATATCTGATGAGCGTTATCAAAAACTAAATGATAAAAAAAGACAGATCGATGAAGAAATTAAGCGTCTTCAAACGGCAACTATCGGCACAACACCGCAGGTACAGGCATTTCTTGAACAGCATAACAGCACACTTTTAAAGAGTGGAATGACACTTGAGGAGCTGTTAAAACGTCCGGAAATCTGTTATAATGATTTGAAAGAAATAGATACAAAGCAACCAGAACTGCCAGAGGCAGTGACGCAGCAGGTAGAGATCAGTATAAAGTATGAAGGCTATATTAAGCGTCAGCTGCAGCAGGTAGAACAGTTTAAAAAGCTTGAAAAGAAAAAGCTTTCACTTGATTTTGACTACAGTCAGGTACCGAATCTGAGAAAAGAAGCTATTCAAAAGCTTAATGAATATCAGCCGGCATCAATCGGACAGGCGTCAAGAATATCAGGTGTTTCACCAGCTGATGTATCAGTATTACTTGTCTATTTAAATAGATAAACAAGAACACTTTATCCGATGTTTTTGTGGAAAAGATAGTTGATATCGAATAGTAAATATAGAATAGTGGAAATAAATGCATAAACAGGAGGAAATAAATGGCAGAAACGATACAACAGGGAGAATGCATTGAAAAAATTATGAATGCGTTTGCCAAGATTGGACACGAACTGACTAATAAACAGGCAGAGCAGTTTTTTCAATATTATGAAATGCTGGTTGAAACAAATAAGGTAATGAATTTAACCGCAATCACAGAGTTTGATGAAGTGCTGCAGAAGCATTTTGTGGACAGCGTGCTAAAATCAGAGATTTTTATCAAGGAAGACACGAAGACTCTGATTGATGTTGGAACTGGAGCAGGATTTCCAGGTGTTCCATTAAAGATTATGTATCCACAGTTAAAGGTAACATTGCTTGATTCTTTGAATAAGAGATTAAACTTTTTAAATCAGGTTATTGAAAAACTTGGCCTTGAAAACATCACCACTGTTCATTATCGTGCAGAGGATGGCGCCAGAAAGGCAGAACTAAGAGAACAATTTGATTGTGTTGTATCAAGAGCTGTTGCCAACATGTCTACATTGTGTGAATATTGCCTTCCATATGCAAAAGTAGGAGGATGCTTTGTAGCTTATAAATCAGGTAATGCAGAAGAGGAGATTGATAAGGCAAAGAAAGCAGTTCATCTGCTTGGTGGAGTAAAGGAAAATGCAATCTATTTTGATCTTCCAGATTCAGATATTGGACGTAGTCTTGTTATAGTGAAGAAAAAAGAGCCTACATCAAAAAAATATCCTAGAAAAGCTGGATTGCCAAGTAAGGAACCGCTGCAGTAGGGAAAATTGCAAATTAAAAATACAAAAGAAATGTTCCACGGGAGATAATGTTCCACGTGGAACATTTTTTTATGGCATTTTGAAGAAAGAAGTGCTATACTGTAGAAAAGATGCAAAAAACGTTACAGTTCACAGGACACCCATTCGCAAAAACGCACGTTCCGTGTGAATTGTAATAAAATCATGCTATTTAGCAGAAATGAGGATATTATGGGAAGAATTATAGCTGTTGCAAATCAGAAGGGTGGAGTTGGCAAGACTACTACTGCAATCAATCTGGCAGCTTCATTAGCAGAATACCAGAAAAATGTACTTATCATTGATATGGATCCTCAGGGAAATACAACCAGTGGATTTGGCGTTGATAAAAATGAACTTGAGCATTCACTGTATGATCTGATTACAGATAACTGTACAATACAAGAATGCATTCTTGAAAATGTATTATTCGATACCCTTTCACTTATTGGGTCAAATGTGAACCTGTCAGGAGCGGAAATCGAATTGATTGATGTGGAACGTAAGGAATTTATTTTAAAGGATGCACTTGATGAGATTAAGGATCAGTATGATTTTATTGTAATTGATTGCCCACCATCTTTAAGTATGCTCACTGTTAATGCGCTTAGTGCAGCTGACACAGTACTTGTTCCAATTCAGTGTGAATATTATGCACTTGAAGGTCTGACACAGCTGTTACATACAATTAATCTGGTAAAGAGCCGCTTGAATCCGGATCTGGAAATGGAAGGTGTTGTATTTACCATGTATGATGCGAGAACTAATCTGTCACTTCAGGTAGTGGAGAATGTAAAAGACAATTTGCAGGAGCGAGTTTATAAGACAATTATTCCAAGAAATGTGCGTCTTGCAGAGGCACCGAGCCATGGACTGCCAATCAATTTGTATGACGCAAGATCAACAGGAGCAGAAGCATATCACCAACTGGCAGAAGAGGTTATAAACAGAGAGTAGTTAAAAATTATTTGCAAAATTGCAAATGGTACTGAATGATAGAAAGGATGAAAGAATGGCACTCAATAAAAAAGGTGGTCTTGGAAAAGGTCTCGGCAAAGGTATCGATTCCTTGATCAGCAATGCGTATGCAGTAGAAACAAAGAAAAAAGATTCAGCAGCTGATAAAAAAGAGCCAGAGACAACAGTAAAGCTGCGTCTTGTGGAGCCGGCATCTTCTCAACCAAGACAGAAATTTGATGAGGATACATTGACTGAACTTGCAGAATCTATCAAAAAATATGGCGTAATTCAACCGATTGTAGTAAAGAAGGTAGAGGATCATTATCAGATTATTGCTGGAGAACGCAGATGGAGAGCAGCAAAGCAGGCTGGATTGAAGGATATTCCAGTTATTATAAAAGATTATGATGAACAGCAGATCGCAGAAATTGCACTGATTGAGAATTTACAGAGAGAAGATTTAAACCCTATTGAAGAAGCAAAAGCATATCAGTCATTGATTGAAAAGTATCAGCTAAAACAGGAAGAGATTGCAGAGAAAGTATTTAAAAGCCGAAGTGTAATCACAAATGCACTTAGATTGCTTAAGCTAGATGAAGAGGTTCAGCTTATGCTAATGGAAGGTAAGATTACAAACGGACATGCGAAGGCAATTTTGGGACTGGAAGATAAAGAAGAACAGCGTGCTGTTGCACAGAAGGTTGTGGAAGAGCAACTAAGCGTGCGCGATACTGAAAAGTATATTAAGAGTTTGTTGGATAAGAAAAATGAGCCAGCTGTTACAAAGCCAGTTTTAAAGAACCAGACATTATATGAGACATTGGAGAGTCGTATGAAGTCTCGCATGGGTACGAAGGTGCAGATTAAGAGAAAGTCTGATGACAAGGGCAAGATTGAAATTGACTATTATTCAAATGATGATCTTGAGCGCATCATTGAACTAATGGGAATTACTAAGGATACAATCGAGTAAATTAGTTAAAACTTAAAAAAAGAAAACTGAACATAGGATAACTGTTCAACTAGAGGAAAGGAAAATAAAATATGGAAATTCTGAATCAAGCGATGGAATTTACACAGCAGTACAGCCTGTTTTTTCTGGCAGGAATGTTCGCTGTGATTTTGATTCTTGTGATCTGCATGACTGTTATGAACAGCAGAATGAAAGAATTGCAGGCAGCATATGATGATTTTATGCGCGGTAATGATGGAAAATCACTTGAGGGCATTTTAAAGACAGTAGTAGAAGATAATAAGCGTGTAAAGATCCAGTGCAAGCGTGATATTGATGAGATCATTAGCATGAAGAAAGGACTTAAGGCAACATACAAAAAGATTGGTATTATGAAATATGATACCTTTCGAGGAATGGCTGGAAAGCTGAGCTTTTCACTGGCACTTCTTGATGGTGATGACAGCGGTTTTGTATTAAGCAGTATGCATACGCAGGATGGCTGCTACAGCTATTTAAAAGAAATTATTCATGGACAATCACATGCAACACTCAGCAATGAGGAGCGAGATGCTTTGGAGATGGCATTAAATTATAATGTCGATGCAGCTAAATTAGAAGAGAAACAAGCGCAGCAGGCAACTCTAGTACAGCAGGATACAAATGAAACTAAAAATTAAATAGAGTAATTAAAAAACGGCTTTCAGAACAGAAACTACTGATCTGAAAAGCCGTTTTTTTGTTAATATAGAGTTAAAGAATAGAAAGTAACTCACTCAGCTGTTTTATCTCATAAGTTGGTGCCTGTGACATTGTATTATCAGAGCCATTTGGGTTAAACCAGCAGGTATCAATGCCATATTGGATTCCACCGATGATATCGGAGGTTAAAGAGTCACCAATGACAAGTGCTTTAGAAACAGAAATTTGAAGCTTTGAAAATACAGCATCAAAAAATTCTTTTTTGGGCTTTTGACATCCGAGTTCTTCTGAAATGAATAGATCAGAAATCATTGGTGTCAATTCAGAGTGAGATAGGCGGCTGTGTTGAGTGGTACTTCGTCCATTTGTAATGATGGAAAACTTATATCCTCTTTCATGCAGAATGCTGCATACACGAAGGGCATCGTGAATTGGCGTGCAGTCTTCGCCAAGGCTTGTCTGATAAAGCTGGCACATTAGAGCCGGATCACCATCTTTGCCAACAGCAGCAAGAAAATCATGAAATCTGGCAATTGCTAGTGCTGCAGAAGTAATTTCACAGATTTGATAAGGAAGCCCGCCCCTTTAGGGGCGATTTTGTAATGTGGCTTGAGATTATTTTGATCTTTCCGTTTTTCGTGTTCCGAAAAACGGAAATGTTCTGAATGAAAAGCTGGTCGTTTAAGAAATATTATCCTTGGTTTTCAATATATCGTTCGATAACTGCTTGTGATACGGTGACAATAGACGCTGCAAAATAGCTGTCTGACCATAGAACATGCTTTTCCAGTAATGTTGTTCTAACAGGGCAGAATGTTGCTGCCAAGATAAGTAAGTATTGTGTTGTTTTAATATAGACACAATACGAGTAATGGAATCAGTAGGGTTGTACTGAAGTAGAATGTGAACATGATCCTGATCGGTTTCCATGCGTTTTACATACCAGTGATTCTTAACACACGTATCAAATAAATATTGTTTAACTGCATCTCGAAAATCACCCAGTACTATTTTCTTTCTATACTTTGTTACAAAAATCAGATGAACCATTAATAGATTCTTATTGTGTCGTCTATGCTGATAAATATCCATAAAATCTCCTTTTAGGGCTTGAAATATATTATTATATATATTATAATATACATATCAACACAAATATACAATAGAAAGGAGAAAGATGCAATGTCCGAAGTTGTCAAAACAATGAAACTGCACATTCATGTCAATGAAACAGAAGCAAAAAGCCTGGAAGAACTGACTGCCTGTTATGCACAGGCATGTACATTTATTTCAAAGTATGTATTTGATCATGGCTTTATCTTAAATTTTATGAAATTGCAGGAAACATTGTATCAGACAATTAGAACCGAATTTGGACTAAAATCACAGTTTACAATTTCTGCATTTAAGACAGTCACCGCCCGCTATAAAACGGTACAGGAACAGCTGTTTCAGAACACGTATCGCTATGAAAATGAAAAAGGGGAAACACATTTCATCAGTCGGACACTGGAATGGCTTCAAAAGCCAATTGTGTTTCGTCGCCCTCAGGCTGATCTTGTAAGAGGCCGGGATTACAGTTTCGTGACAGCAGATGATGGTCAAAAGCTGCTTTCTTTGAATACACTGAAAAAGCGGATTAAAGTTACGTTTGATCTGCCAAAGAAATTTAAAGAATACTTTGATGGCACCTGGTCGTTTGGAAGTGGTAAGATTGTGTCTATGAATGGAAACTGGTATTTTCATATCCCGATGACAAAGAATGTATCTGAAGAATTTTCTATGGATCATGTAAAACATGTAGTAGGAATTGACAGAGGAATACGTTTTATGGTTACTTCTTATGATGAAAAAGGAAAAGTAACCTTTGTAAGCGGAAAAGAGATTCAAAAAAAGCGAGAACACTTTCAGCAAGTACGTTCAGAGCTGCAGTCAAAGGGCACAAAATCAGCAAAACGTGCATTAAAGCGTATCTCAGGACGAGAGAACCGTTGGATGTCGGATGTAAATCATCAGATATCAAAGACACTCGTTATGAAATACAAAGCCGGAACGCTGTTTGTACTGGAGGATCTGAAAGGAGTCAGCTTCAGCGATGACCTTCTCGGAAAACGCAGTGCAAAAGACAGACAGGAACTGCGAACATGGACATTCTACCAGTTTGAACAGGATTTAACGTACAAGGCACAGGCAATAGGATCACAGGTTTTAAAAGTAAAACCGGATTATACTTCTCAGAGATGTCCGAAATGTGGGCGAATTCAGAAAGAAAATCGTCATCATGACATTCATGAGTATATCTGTGACTGCTGTGGATATCGTTCAAATGATGATCGTGTAGGAGCAATGAATATCCAGATACTCGGAACGATGTATGTGTCTGGTGACAGCAATCCGCGATTTGGAGTAAGAAAAGTGAACTAAACATGTTTCTGCCGGATACATTCTGGCAGAAGAAAAAAGCGGGCGTTGTCAATCGCCCGGTGATGTATCCGCAATCTCATGTACCTGAGAACGCGAGCAAAAGCGCAGTCTGGGAGCATCCATTGGATGACGCAAGGACCAGATGGGCGAGATACAAACTTCTGATGTGACCCCGCGTCATATCATACCTATCGGGTAACGGAGCCCTTAGCAAGCCCCGATCCCTTTAGGGTCGGGAGTAATTGACCGCGCTCATATGCTTTCCAATAGGAAAGATTTATGCGCTGATATAGAGAAAGTACTTCATCAGAGTATGGAATATGAAAAGTATCGCACACCTTATGAAAAGCATAAGTTTCTCCAGCATCAAAGTCAAAGAGCGTACCATCAAGGTCAAATAATAAATGGGTATAAGTCATGTTAGTTTCCTTTCTGGTGATGATATATGATATCTTAACACTAAAGCAGACAATTGACAACAGGTGATGTTCCACGTGGAACATTCCCCACAACCTACTTTACAAAAGAGAATCCGTGGTATATAATAAATAATGTCTGTTTTCCTTATAAAACAAGGCATTTATTGAGTATGAGAGTAGAGACAGAAAGGTTTGGAAAACTATGTTAGATATCAAGTTTGTCCGTGAGAATCCGGACGTTGTCAGACAGAACATCCGTAATAAGTTTCAGGATGCAAAGCTTCCGCTGGTTGATGAGGTAATCGCTCTGGATCTTCGCAACCGTGAAATCAAAAAGGAAGTTGAGACCCTTCGTGCAAATCATAAGAAGGCATCTAAGCAGTATGGTGCACTTCGTGCACAGGGAAAGTTAGAAGAGGCTGAGAAGCTACGTGCAGAGGATGCTGCGTCAGAAGAACGCATGGCAGCATTGAGTGCAGAGGAGAAGCAGGTTGAGGCAGATCTGAAGCAGAAGATGATGATTATCCCGAATATCATTGATCCATCTGTTCCGATTGGAAAAGATGACAGTGAGAATGTAGAGGTTGAGCGCTTTGGCGAGCCAGTTGTTCCGGACTTTGAGGTTCCGTATCACACTGATATTATGGAGTCTTTCAACGGTATTGATCTGGACAGTGCAAGAAAAGTAGCCGGAAACGGATTCTATTATTTAATGGGTGATATCGCAAGACTGCATTCAGCAGTAATTTCCTACGCAAGAGATTTCATGATCAATCGTGGATTTACTTATTGCGTACCGCCTTTCATGATCAGAAGTGATGTTGTTACAGGTGTTATGAGCTTTGCAGAGATGGATGCAATGATGTATAAGATTGAGGGTGAGGATCTTTACCTGATCGGAACAAGTGAGCATTCCATGATTGGAAAGTTTATTGATACTGTTAACAAGGAAGAAAATCTTCCATACACTCTGACAAGCTACTCACCATGTTTCCGTAAGGAAAAGGGAGCTCATGGTTTGGAGGAGAGAGGTGTATACCGTATCCATCAGTTCGAGAAGCAGGAGATGATCGTAATTTGTAAGCCGGAAGACAGCATGATGTGGTATGACAAGCTGTGGAAGAACACTGTAGATTTATTCCGCAGCATGGACATTCCAGTTCGTACACTTGAGTGCTGCTCTGGTGATTTGGCTGACCTTAAGGTAAAGTCTGTCGATGTTGAGGCATGGTCTCCGCGTCAGAAGAAGTATTTTGAAGTAGGAAGCTGCTCTAACTTAGGTGATGCACAGGCACGTCGTCTTGGCATCCGTGTTGTTGGACCGGATAAGACAAAGTATCTGGCTCATACTTTAAATAACACTGTAGTAGCTCCGCCGCGTATGTTGATTGCATTCTTAGAGAACAATCTGCAGGCAGATGGAAGTGTTCGTATTCCAGAAGTTCTTCGTCCATATATGGGCGGAATGGAGAAAATGGTTCCGAAGAAATAAAAGTATAAAATGATAAAGGAGGAAATTTTATGCACGCATACTTACCAGCAATCGGATTTGGGCAAATCAAGAAAAAGTCTCAGCTTCAGCAGCTGTTAAGCAGCGTGCAGAATTTCCCAGATCAGGTTCAAAAAATTCGTCTGGATGAGGAGAGCAGTCTTGTCGTCTATACAAAGGAAGTTGCACCAGACATCGGTCTTATGATCTGTGGTGAAGAGGATATGCAGGGCAGCTTTCAGATGGAATATTATGAGCCATATATTAACAGTAATGTCTGTTCTTCTAAGGCAGAATGCAGCATAGAAAAGGAAAGTGCGAGAGAAGCGTATGATGGCGTCTGTGATGATTGCCGATTAGGACTGAATCTGATTTTTTCTGTAAATAATTTTATGGAATATCGAAAATATCAGGTACTGCAGGGATTTTTTCCAACGGTGACAGATGCCTGTCTTTCTGCTTTGTGTACGCAGGGAAAAATTTTACTCCCCATTTTGAAGAGACCAGAGGCTGCTCGTATTGCAAAGAAAAAGGAACAGGGACGTCAGAAACTGATTGAGGCAGCAAGAGAAGGAAATCAAGAAGCAATTGACAGCTTGACAATTGATGATATGAATTTGAGTAATAAAGTAGGCAGGTTGTTAAATAGTTGTGATATCTATACAATGGTTGAATCAAGTATTATGCCATGTGGAATGGAGAGTGATCGATATACAATCATTGGTGAAATTCTAAATGTGGTGCCTCTTGTAAATGAAATCAGCAAGGAGCCGCTGTGCCAGATGGATGTGAAGTGCAATAATATTTGTATACGCGTTTTGGTGAACCGTTCAGGGCTGATGGGAGAGCCGATGGCAGGACGGCGTTTTAAGGGCGATATTTGGCTGCAGGGAGTGGTAAACTTTGTTTGACAGACAACAGAAAGTATGCTATTATAAATGACGTACGAGGCACCATTTTGTGGTAAAAAAGAATGGATTGCCTGATGCATATGTGAATAAAGTTCTCTTAGTTAAATGGATATAACAGGGACCTCCTAAGTCTCAGTTGTGGGTTCGATTCCCGCAGGGAACAGTTGTTTGAAGCAGTAATGATTAAGAAAATTCATTACTGCTTTTTACTCCAAAATGAGAGGTAATGATTTCCACCCGGTATTTTCAAGTATTGTGTAATATAGGAAAAGGGTTGTCAAAATCTGTAAAATTGGTTTTCTTGTCTGAGAAATCAGACCTGAGAGATATAAAACGCTCAGATTAGATTTACAAAAAATCTAGTCTGGGCTTTTTTTTAGTCCAGGGAAAAGGAGGTCAAACATGAATATAGGTAGTGAGAAACAGAGAGACCATGATGAAAAAGTTGTGGAGACTTCATCTAGTGAAAGCAAGCATCATTTTGGGTATTAGAAATTATTTTATTGTGAATGCTATTTTTTTCTCATCAAGTCCTTCACACCCTACAGTCAAGGTACACATACCAGTCTGGTATCCACTGCGGATGATAGCTGTTGCCGTTCCGTGGTAGGAAGTGAAAGTTCCAGAGGTATAATTCTCGTCTGTAATCGGATTGGATGAACCGAAGGCAGCCAGCGAGCCAACACCTTCCACTGCTGCATTGAGTCTGAGTGCTGCGTCTGGAACAACAATTCCATTTTCATCTACGATTTCTACGCGAACGTAAGCTACCTCATGTCCGTTGGCGGAGAGTTCTTTTTTCTCTTGGATGAGACGAAGCTCTTTTGCCGGTCCGGTAGTGACAAGTGTATCCCGTGAGATTTCTTTTCCATCTTTATAGCTGACAGCTTCCAAAGTTCCCGGAAGATAGGTCAGGTCAAAGAGAAAGCTATGTGGAAGATCTGCTGCAAGGCGTGTTCCGGAAGTAAGCTTACCAACGGAAGTACCATTCTGGATCAGTTCTACTTCATCTCCATTGGAAAAGACAGCGACCTGTACTGGTTTTTGATCAGCGTCTTTCCAATTCCAGTTCTTTGTGACGTTTGTAAATCCCCAGTTACCGATCAGTTCTTTTTTTCCAAAGACATCAGGGTCATAGGAGTATAAGTAAGTCTTATTATTTCCCCATACAATGCTGCGGTAAGCCCCTTGTGGCAGCAAACAGCCATTGATATCTACGTCTGCGTCATTCGCAAAACGCCAAGGGAATTGTGAACTATAAGACATCAAAGCAAAGGACCCTATTTTAAATAATGGATCATCCGGCTCAAGGAAAACAGATTTTCCAATACCGGCTTCTCCGATATAATCATATGCTGTCCATGTGAAATCACCGATGACATAAGGCGTACTCTCTACCATTGGCCAGTGAATGCCAATTTCTTTTGGATAATTTTCAGATCCAAGGATGACACGCTCAGGGAACATCTCATGATCCAGTTGATATTTATCTTCCATATAGTTGTATCCGACAATATCAAGACCATTTGTGAATGCTTCGGAGTATTCTTCCCAGCTGGTATCATTTTTACCAGTGTCCGCATTCTGTATGGAAACAGTGTCTTCAGAGACTTCTCCCACTAGTTTTTTCATGTTTTCCAGTGACAACTCTTCATCAAGTCCGCTCCAGTAGGAACAGATTGCATTGGAGATTGGTCTGCTGGGATCAAGTGTACGTGCAGCTTCTGCAATGCGTGTGGCAAGTGTATAACCATTATTCAGACCTCCACGTTCCGAAATTTCATTTCCGGTAGACCAGATGATAACGGATGGATGATTACGGTCCCGCTTCATAAAGAGGGTGAGATCCTTTTTCCAGTCTGCATCGAAAAACTGATTATAGTCACCAGGCCGTTTCATAATTCCCCAGGCATCAAAAGCCTCATCGTAAACATACATACCAAGCCGGTCACAGACTTCCATCAGTGCGGCAGACGGTGGATTGTGTGTTGTGCGGACTGCATTAAATCCAATCTTCTTTAAAGTAGAAATCTTGCGGTACTCAGCATCGTAAAGTGATACAGCGCCGAGCATGCCATTGTCATGATGGATACAGCCACCTTTTAATTTCACTGTTTTTCCATTGATACGTAATCCATGTTTTACATCTGCCGTTATCGTCTTAACACCGAAAAGAACGGAAGTTTCATCTGTTGTATTTTTCTCAGATGGAACAAAATGAGTTTTAAACACACCAAGATCTGTGACTCTGGCATGCAGTTTATAAATGTTTGGATTCTCTACATCCCAAAGTTCCGGATTCTCAAGTGTCAGATTCAGGTATGCAGTATCCGTAGTGTTAGGGTTGATCTGCATTTTCTGTTTCCGACTGAGAAGGACTTCATCACATCCGTCTTTTGTGAGAAATACTTCTACAAGTGCCATTTTATTTTCTAAAGTTTCATTCTGTAATTCTACTTCTGTGTGAAGATAGGCACATACTGGATTGCCAAGTGTATCATATTCAATGGATTTGGTATAACCAAAGATTCCATCCGAAGCAATATGAAGCTTTGGCATATGAAGCAATTCTATGCTGCGGAAGATTCCGGCACCGGAATACCAACGGGAATTAGGCTGCATGCTTGGGGCTACAGTGATAGTTACACGGTTCTTCTTTCCAAAATAGAGATAAGGTGTAATATTTACGGAAAATGGAATATAGCCGTTGTGCTGCAGAATTGCCTTACATCCATTGATGTCGACCGTAGCATTCATCATAATCCCGTCAAAATGCAGATAGACTACTTCCTGTTCCCATTCCTGCGGGATGTCGATTAATTTTGTGTAATAAGCAACACCTTGTGTATAATAGCCGCTGGCAGGACCGGAAGCGGCGCTTTCGCTGACATTACTTTCAATCATATAATCATGCGGCAGATTCACTTCCCGAATGGATTTTGCTTTTTCAGCATCTGGAAATTCATCATAGAGTCCATGTTGAAACTGCCAGCATTGATCAATATTCTGATTACGCATAATAAGTTCCTCCTTGATTTCATAGTTGGGTCTTTCGACATAACATCATTTAATTTTATGATAAAACGAAACAACGGGAATGACAATGACTAAAGAAAATGGTATAGTAAATAATAAGGACGAAATGCACGAATTATAAAATGGGGGATACATAAAGTGAAAGTGAAGAAAATAACGAAATATCAGAGAATAATTGACAGAATCAAGGAAATAAGAAGATTCTACATGGATTTGGAAAAACAACAAGAATATGACGAATTGCCCTATTTTGGAGAGGCGAATTATGCATCTTCTGCAGCAAACAGGAAGATTGCAGAGAAAATGTCTACATTATTAATTGTTTATGGAAAGGAAGGAATGGAATGGAGTATAAGTCCAGCAGGACAGCGTTTAGTCCGAAGAGAATTTCCAAGACGCAGTTGGTTTCATAAGCATGAGTATGTGGAAATCCTTTATGTCATTGAAGGGAGCTTTACGCAGATTCTGTTGGGGGAAGAAATCCGGTTTGAACAAGGAGAGTTTGTGATTACAGATCAGAATTGTGAACATGCGGATTACATAGAGGCCAAGGATGCAGCGGTACTGTTTTTACAGATTCGATCAGATTATCTGGAGCAGCTGCTGCGAAGTTATGATGGGACAGATGAGATGCAGAGATTTCTGTTTCATGCGTTATGGAGACAAAAAAGAGAACAGAGTTTTTTACAACTTCAAAGATCCAAAAAATATTCCTGCAAGGAGATAGACATTGAGCAATTATTAGAAAATCTTCTGGCTGAAGATTTATCAAGGGAACCCGGATATGAACAGATCGAGCATGGACTTATGATTCGTCTTTTACAGTATTTATGCTGGGCATATATTCCACAGCTTCATACCGACAGTAAAGAAAGCAGGGAAAAAGCATTACTGTACGAATTGGAGTGCTACATCCGGGAGAATGTTGCAAAAGTGACGGTTTCTGAACTCGAAAAAGAATTTCATTATCATAGAAATTATTATTCTTTGATTTTAAAGAAATACCGGGGAAAATCATTCCAGCAATATGTCATTGAAATACGCATGAAGTACGCAAAGCAGCTGTTGGAACAGACGACACTGTCCGTTAAACAGGTCGCACAGCAGATAGGGTATGAAAATGTAAGTCATTTCTATCATTTGTTTGAGAAGTATTATGGAAAGACACCGAGAGAGATCAGGAGCAGAGAAGGAGAGATTTAATGAGCAGTATCCAGATTTGATGAATAAAGGATATTTTACTGATGTTGATGATGATACGATGAGACTTGGTACTTTTT
>OGQJ01000887.1_pt1 | contig 29906 bp, 33 predicted proteins | sample 1553161 | NCBI WGS metagenome assembly OGQJ01 (sample SAMEA2579923, study PRJEB22360) | human gut metagenome | biome: human gut; feature: human-associated habitat; material: faeces | place: Denmark | collected 2008/2010 | reverse complement strand
ATGCGTCTGCATAGCGTCTTGCTGTGCGGGCGCATTTCTTTTGCTTTGCCTCGGGCCAACTTGGCCCGAAGTCCAACCCCGGTGCCGCTCTCCGCCGCCCTCCGCTTCGGTCACTCGTCAATCCCCAACACCGAAACGGAGGTACACAATGAAGGAAATCAATTTGCGGGATTTTTACCCGTGGTATATGGAAGATGTGATGGTCGAAGTCACGGAGGAAGTTGCGGAAGAATTGCTGGCGGGCCAGCGGTACATCAAGGCCAGCCGCCGCCGTGTCTACCGGAATAAAGCGCACTTCTCGCTGGACGCCGAGGACGGTATCGAATATTCCGCCTGCTTCTCTAACCCCTCTCCGCAAGAACTGATCGAGCGCATGGAACGCTTCGAGCATATCTGCCATGCGCTGAATAGTCTGCCTGACGCACAGGGCCAGCGGGTGTTTGAGCACTATCTGCTGAACCACTCGGTCAAAGCGATTGCTGCCGCCGAAGGTGTGACGGAAAGGGCCATCAACGCCGCCATCCAGCGTGGCTTGGAGAACATGAAAAAATATTTGGAAAAAGTTCTGTTAGCCTATTCTTTTTCCCGTTCTAACTGACACGGTTAATGAGAGGATGAACCTTCCTCACACAACTGAATAGCGGGTAACTCGGAGTGCTTGGCAGGGAGCCAAGCAACAGGTACGCCAAGACTTTTCCATAAGGAAAACGAGCGACAACTACTCATGCCGCAAGTGGGGACAAGCCATCTCCACGGCCACGATCTGTAACGGGCCGCAAGGAATAAGTTGGCAACTTATTCGCTCCGATTTGCTGCACAATCCAGCGGGGACGCTGACGAAAAAAACAGTTGTCTTGCGACAGGCCGAACATATAGCGTCAGCGCCCCCAGCTTTATAAGAAAGAAGGTCTTGACCATGAATGAGGAATGGAGCAACGACGCTTGCCGTGGCTATGTTATCAAAGCCATGGAAAACTGTGGGTTCCACGCAAAGGACATTCATCAGGTGCTCGTTGAGCTTTATGAAGTCTTTGACTTCTGCGCTGTTGAGGAGGCGGCGCACTACTACGAAAATTGGCAATACTGACCTCGGGCCAAGTTGGCCCGAGGCGTGGAGAAGAACGAAAGGACAGCACTCTTTGCCGGGTGCTGCCCTTTCGCTTTTCCCCACTGGGACAATGCGGGAAATGCTGGCAGTCAACCAACTACGCAAAGGAGGCTTCAATGGTACAATCCGTTACTTATCAGAGTGAAACCAAAACCGTCCATTTTCAGGGGAAAAGCATTGTGCTGGAAAGTCTTACGCCGGTACTCTCTCCGAAGGAAAAGGAAAAGCGGAAAAAGGAGATTGAACGCTGTCTTTATGAGGTGTTCAGCAAGTACAGAAGGGCCAGCGATACCCCGGCCTGACCATCGGCAACATTGTCCTTCGGGGCTATCAATGGTATAATATACTTGTAGGTTGGTAGCTCCATTCCACAGGAAAGGAGCCCAACATGAATATCAGAGAAGATGTAATTTATGCAAGACAATCCGTAGACCGCAAGGACAGTATCAGCATTGAGAGCCAGATTGATTTCTGCAAGTATGAGTTGAAAGGCGGCAGTTGCCGGGTTTTCAAAGACAAGGGTTATTCCGGCAAGAATACCGACAGGCCCGAGTTTCAAAAGCTCCTTGGCGAGATACGCAAAGGCAAGGTACGCCGGGTAGTTGTCTACAAGCTGGACAGAATAAGCCGCTCCATTTTGGACTTTGCGAATATGATGGAGCTGTTTCAGGAATACGATGTAGAGTTTGTTTCTTCCACAGAGAAGTTTGACACCTCGACCCCCATGGGTCGGGCTATGCTGAATATCTGTATCGTATTCGCCCAGCTTGAACGGGAGACAATTCAGAAGCGTGTCACAGACGCTTATTACTCCCGGTGCCTGAAAGGCTTTCACATGAGCGGTCAAGCTCCCTATGGCTTCGACTTGGAGCCAACGGTGGTTGAGAATATCCGCACAAAGATGATGGTAGCCGACCCCATAGCCGCAAGCCATGTACGCCTGATGTTTGAAATGTACGCCGAGCCCGAGACTTCCTTCGGAGATATTACCCGGTATTTTGAGGAACGGGGTATCAAAGTATATGGGAAGTCATTGACCCGTTCCTACTTATCCCAGCTCTTACGCAACCCCGTCTATGCACAGGCTGACTTGGAAATGTATGAGTTTTTCAAAAGTCAGGGTACGGTGGTAGTCAATGACGCCGCCGACTTCGCCGGGACAAATGGCTGTTATCTCTATCAAGGCCGGGATGTGAAGGAGGACAAGGACAAGAGCTTGAAAGACCAGATCCTTGTGATTGCGCCCCACGAAGGCTTTGTATCTGCTGATGTTTGGCTGAGGTGCCGCAAGAAGTTGATGACAAACACCACCTTCCAGAATGGCCGCAAGGCCCGCAACACTTGGCTGGCCGGGAAAATCAAGTGCGGGAAATGCGGGTACGCACTCAAAACGACCCACAATCCCTCTGGCTATGAATACCTCCGCTGTTCCAAACGGGCCGACCACAAGGGCTGTCCGGGGTGCGGCACTCTCCGCAAGACGGAGTTTGAACAGTTCATTTTTACCGCCATGGGAGAAAAGTTCCGGGAGTTCAAGCTACTGCGGGGCGGCGAGGAAAAGGCAAACCCGAAGATTACCGCCTATCAGGTGGAGCTTGCACAGGTAGAGGCCGAGATTGAAAAACTGCTTGATACGCTGACCGGGGCCAACGCCACCTTGCTGGCCTATGCCAACAAGAAAATCGAGGATTTGGACAATCGCAGAAAAACGCTGTCCAAGGCGATAGCTGACTTGTCCGTTGAAACGCTGTCCTCCCAGCAAATTGAATTGCTGTCCGGGTATCTGGACGATTGGGAGAATATCAGTTTTGAGGACAAACGAAAAGCCGCTGACGGTCTGATTTCTTCAATCAGTGCAACCAGCGACTATGTAAAGATAGAGTGGAAAATCTGACACTCTTTCCACTCTATCAAACCACTTGTTTCTTTATACCGCTTGTAGCCCCTTGTCCACCGTTGCTTCCATAATTCTAGACCACATCTAATTGCTTGTACATCCTAAGAATATCCTGCCATGTTTGTGCCTTCCCAAGGCTTTGTACATTGGCAATAATCTGTTGTAATTCTTGATCCTTGGTTAGAAAGCAGGGGAGGAACAGATAGTATCTGTTACTTCCAACAAAAAAGTTAAAACCTAGTCCCGTGTCTCCAATTACATGAGAGATTGCTTCAAAGCCTTCAGATGCTCTAAAGATAATTCGCTCACTTAACTCTTTATCTGACATGATTTGCTGGAGATTATTCTTGGCCCTTTGAAGTGAATAATTGTTTGTTTTGGCTTCGGCAATCGTCTTGTCAATCGAAAAATAGTGGAGAAAGTATGCAGAATGATCTCTGGGCGTTTTAAGCCAATTTAGCATTTCAGAATAAAACGCCTGCTCGTGTGCGATACCATTACGGGGGCCAAGAAGTAAGCACGAAGTCCTCTGAGAAACGATCAACCGATACTTCGCATTTTGAATTAGCTTTACACCTTCCGTATAAGCAATTGGCGGGTCGATACCGATAATTGGTGTCAATTTGATCTTCCGGTCAATAACATTTTCAAGTTCCTGATGCAATGCACTGGCCAGACCTTCGCATGACGAGAATGTTGCAATTTGCATGTTATACAATTCTGGCGAAACCGACTTGATTGCGCTGATTCCCTTGGTTGGAAACAACTTTTTTCCTTGGCTGTTATAGTGTATTTTTGCAAAAGCCAATATGGGGATTCCCCGTGCTAATGCGATTTTAAGTTCCCGTTCCACCATTGTTGACTCCGTATTTCCTACGATAAGAACGAAAAAGTCGCATTCTTCATTTAATACTCGCTCGAAGTTGTACTGTGTATGGACGTCTTCGGGGTTTCGCACAGCCTGATGTCCCATATGATCGATTACCGATTTCGCAATATATCGATAATCAGGGAACCCTTGCTCTCTCTCAATTACAGAGCTTATGCACACGGTAAATTTAGCCATTTTTACCTCCATATTTCTTTAATCGGTGCTGCTTATTAGTGCATTTGAAATCTCCACGCATTATTATCCATCCGTTCCTGTGAAACTGAAATTGTACCGCTTTGCCCCCCGAATGGAGGCGAAATACAGAATTACGGACAGCCCAATGAAAATACAATAAGACTGCCACAGCCGGGGCAGCTTATCATATCCGAAATTATGCATATGATAGGTCGCCTGATTGAGTGGGGACAGCCAGCCGATAATGACATTGGCAATGTAATACGCTTCATCCGGCAGTTTGAGAATGAGCTGAATGGTATCCGGCTGCATGAGAATGCCGTACAGGCTGAACGCCAGCACGCTGGCTACCCCCGCTGCCTGACCAAACCACAGATTGCAGGCCAGCATCAGCAGCACCATGACCGAGGTATAGCCCAGCATCAACAGAAAAATAGAGATCATACTCTGGTAAGGCCAGCTCATTTCCAGCGTCTTTACAAGAGCCGGGATCGCTACCCGCTCTCCGGCGTTCGTATAGCCGAGAATTGCTGCTGTCGGACTCCACATATTAGCCGCAAAGGACTGCTGGATGGACAGCACAATGGTGCTTCCAAGAACAAAGGCCAGATAAATGGTCATAGCCGCGAGAATGTACACCACTTGACCGGTGATCCATGTTCTCCGATCCGTCCGTACCAGATAAAAGGGGGTTCCGGAGGACAGAAACGGCATATCCGCAAACAGCAGCACCAGTAGCACGGAGGAAAGAAGAATGGAATTACTGTCGCCAAAGCTCCAGATGAAGGACTCCACCATCTGCATGGTCGTATTATGATCTACCGCGAAGCGAACGGCCTTATCGGTCAGAAGGAAACTCATAATAAGCGTGAGGGCAAAGGTGACCAGAATCCGGGGATTTCCCCGCCACAGGCGGAAGTTGTATCCGGCAATGAATAACGGCTGACGGATTTTTCTCATAAGGCCTCCAGTCTCCTTTTCCCCCGGATGTAAAAGATCAGCCCACATAAGAACGTCAGCTCCAGCAGGAACAGAATTGCGCTTCCAAGCCCATACGGCCAAGTTTTCAGGTCAAGCCAGTTCTTAGGGGAGAGAAGCCCAGCTTCCGGAAAGTACCGTTCGTAGAGGATGACCAACAGGTAATACACAATGAAAGGGGAAGCATAGGCGATGTATTTGCTTTCCATAATGGTACTCATGGTCAGCCCAACTACCGCCCATAACCCGCCGTTCCAAAATAGCAGTACCAGATGATTCAGAATCTGGGGTGAAATGCTTGTGTACCCTTTCACAGCTCGCTCAACGGGGATAAATACAAGTGCTGTTATTCCCCATACAATTAAGGGACCCAGGAATACTACACCGCCGCCGTAGAGCCAGCAGGCCGCGAAGTGGCTGAGGAGATACCCTGAATAGCTTCCCCGAATCAGATAAAACCGTGAGAATTTACTTTTTACATCTTCAAGATATCCGGCAGCAAATGGAATCGCTGCCAGAAGCGGGAGAAAAGATGCTACCACATCTGAGGTAAGCGCTTTCATCATAAGATCATTATGATACCCCTGGTCAAACCTCCTGCCTTGCTGCCATGTTGCCAGAATGGGTTGGAGGAATGTAACGAGGGTCAGACACATAGCAGCCAGAACTGCCAGCCAAAAGCGGAGGGTCCATCCCCGGCGAAGCTGAGACAATAGGTTGTTCATGGAAACCGTCTCCCTTTTCTTCAGTTGGTCTTTCTTTTGTTTCCGGAATGAACCAATATTTTCCGTCAGTAAATCGTCCCATCTACCGCGTTCACGACAACCAGAGACTGCAAGCGGGAACCATAGGGATTTCCTGTTCCGGTAATAATTTCTCCGGTATCCGGATCACAGTAATCAATAGTTCCACTAAAAATAACCGCAGGGGCATAATAGAAATTGCTGCTGTCAGGAATCAGAAATCTCGCTAACCCATATTCAAGTTTCGTGATCTCTACTTTGCAATCCAACGCATCAGCACTCCTTCTGGTTAACGCTTCCAGCATCAGGGCATTCCCCGTAAACCGATCCAGCGCAGATGAATCGTAAAGAGACATATGCGCCTGCGCCTTTTCTACGATTTCCTCCATGGGCAGAGTCGGAACATTTTCATTCAAAACTTTCTTTACCTCAACCATGTTGGTGATTCCGAATGCAACCAGTTCTCCGTTTGCGGAAAAGAACATTTGCGTTGCCCACACCGGATAATCAGAGTTGTAGGATTCTTTCGCAATATAGCTTCTGCCGAAATCCCCATAAAGCACTGGCTTTCCCTCAAAAACGGGGACAGCTTCTATCCTGATTTGGTATGTCGGCGTCTCTTCCAAACCTTCTTCAATAAAGGCTTCCGCAACCACCAGCTTCCCAAGTCCCATTCTGTCCAACATGCCTTGCGCCTTATTTTTGGCTGCAGCGATTTGAGCCTCTGTGGGTTTTTCTGTCCGGCATATGGCCGCAATCTCCGCCGTTTTTTGCACATATGTAGGATCGTCACCGTCACCGAACGTGATGAACAGGCTGTTTTCCTGATAGTCTTTCTGGTCGCGTATGAATGCGCGGAGCAGATAGTCATGTCCATTTACGTTTGTTGTTGCCATCAGCCACTTGCTGTTTGTGTCCGGCGAGGTGCCATTGTCTTCATAGTACTGGCGATCTTTCAAAGTCCAGTCGCACTGCTGATGTGGGTTTTCCTCCGGTGCGCTTTCGTATGCGACCGTATAGTGCTCCATCCAGAATTTGACATTTTCAATGTTTGCATCCCCCGGCATAAGCGCTTTTAACTTTTCTTCATCCGCATATTGGGACAATATCTGAATCTTTGCAAGAATTTCTGATTTGGAGGGCTGACGCTTGGTCACTGGACCCAGATCGAAGAAGGTGGTGTCCTCTCCGAACAGGGCAACCGCAATCCCTTCTATATCTTTTCCGGTCAGAAATCGTGGAGTTACCTCTAATACCGGCATCTGTCCTCCATCAATTGCCTGATTGATATTCCAAGTAAATGTGACGCTTTCATCTGTGCTGGAAAAGCTGCCATTTTGGATAAATATGCCGCTTTCGGTCATCTGACTCTCCGCAGGATGCTGAGCGATTCTATCCTCAAAAACTCCATCATTTTTGCTTGTCACGATTTCTTTTGATGGACTTGCCTGACATGCGCAAAAAATCGCTGCCATAAATACAAACAGGATTGCCATTAGGACTATTTTCTTCATAGTAATCACCATTCAGCCGCAGAGCATTTGCATAAAATGTACAGGCAAGCGGATGCCTTCCGTATAGCGTGATTACGAAATGAGCTTACTACCGAGTGCGGGAAATGAAACAGCATCTCTTTTACCGCAACAATTTTCACTTATGGAAAACGCATTTTAAGTGGCCTACACAGTAATAGCCTTATTGCCACAGGTCAATTACCGTGCCATTGGTTGCATTCAAGCAAAGGAGGACGGCGTTGTCATCTGACTCGGAGTATAACTCTTTAGTATCTTCTACATAAAAGGAGGACTTGCCTTTTAATACAATCGCCGGAACATAATAATAGGAATCGTCACTTTCAGGTACTTTGGTTCGTACAAGCCCATACTCTATGTTATTAACACATATCTCGCCATGAATTACCTGCAAATCGCTTTCCGGTGCAGATCTAAGTGCTAGAAACGTTGCTGCTTGATCTAGTAGTTCCTCAACAGGGATCATTATATGCTCAGTTGATATCTCCCCAATATCTATTGGTGAGAAAAGCTTGAAATCAAGCAGTTGCCCATCTACAGAGAACTCCATACTAATATCGGATAAATAATAGGTAGATGCGTAAACATCGGTGCTCTTTAGATTGCGCAATTGCTGGCACCTCAGTGCAGCCACGCCCTCAAAAGAAGGAACCGCACGTACACAAACTTTATATTCTTCCTTATCCCCATAAATGCTTAATTGTGTTGTACATTCATCAATTTCCCACTGTCCAAACGGGAGAAGATCTATAAGTTTTTTCGCTGTCTCACGCACCGTTCTAAGTTGTTGCTCTGTCGGTTTTTCAGTTCGACATAATTCTGCTGTAAAAATTCTGTTATCAATATCCATTGGTGATAGGCCAAAATTTAAATATGCAAAAATGTTGTTTAGCTTGAAATCTGATTGATCCCTTGTTGTTGCCGAAAACTCATACTGAAGATCTCCCACAACAACTTCACTTCTTATTTCATCATTCTCTTTTTCGAGTGTCCGTGAATCGACCTGATCTGCAGTGTAATCGTACAATATAGATTTTTGAAAGTCCCATTTGCATGGAACAGCTACTTGCCCGGATTCTGCATTCTCCATTTGGATTGTCAGCGATTGAATAAATTCATTTATACTCTCAATGTCTTTATCCTCCGCACGCCCATACAAGTTTTGAAGAGCATCCTTATTGGTGTACTGACTCCATCGAGCAATACGGTTTTGAATTTCCTCTTTTGATAATACCCGGTTAAGGTATGGCCTCGCCTCAAAAAATGTGCCATCAGGAAATAGCAAATTTGCAACTTCCTTTGCCTCTCCTGCCGTAATGTAATGGGGCATCACCGTGTAAATCGGAAGAAGCGCATAGTTAATGTCTTCATCCAAATTAAACAAAATATCAATTGTGCCATCTGTTGTACACAAGGATCTGGAGGATTGAATATGTTTAACTGTATCTGAATTTTGATTCTCATCAGAAAGAATTTGAGAATTTTCGTTGCGTCCTATATTTGCACTATCGCGCTTACTTATCACAACACCTTTTTCTGGTGACGCTTGGCATCCTGTAAGCAGGAACGCAATCACTATTACAAAGGGAAATAACGCTTTTAAAGACTTTATCATTAATTTCTCCCATTATTCAAAGTCATGACCTCCGGCTTGCGCCGGAGGTTTTGACATAGTACACTTCAAAGGGCCTTAATTATATTTGGGGATTTCTACCCATTGCATATCATAGTATTCAAATGTCGAGTAGTAAAATGTATATGGATAATTTTTTAGGGCTCTCAAAAGATACGTTCTACCTACCGAGAAAAAGACATAATCACTAGTAGTCTCATCCCATAAATGCTCGCCAATACTATACCATGTATTTGGCCCTACTGCGCCGTCTACGTACAGGTTATTTTCCGACTGATATTCTTCAACGCACTGCTTTGTTGCACCTCCAAAATATCCATCTATACCGCCTGAATTCATGATCATATTACTCCAACGCGTTTTATAAGTTGCAAGAAATCTTTGGACGACCATAGTAAGCGCAGGACGTGTATCGGTTATGGAGGCATTTACTTGTTGAAATTCGGCAATTCTTTCACACCAGTCTACGGAAGTTCGTCCTTCCACAGCGGCGGCGCTTGGGATAACCGCCCCAAATGTGAGTAAGAGAGTGATTGTTAAAATCGTGCATAGCAACCTCTTGAGTAGTTTCATACGCATATCTTTCTCCTTTATTAATTTTGTTCGCTGCCGATTTTCATTCCTTACTACTGATAACTTTACTTACTGTTCTTGAAACGCTTCAGATCAGCAGGTGCTTTCGGCTGATAGAATGCCAGACAGGTAGTTCTGTTCGCATCCTTCCGAAGAGCCTTCTCCGCCGCTTTTTTTGCAACCTTAGCGATCAATGCTTTCTTGCTTTCCATTCCGTTCACCTCCCTTCGACACCAAAGTACCATAGCTTTCCGTACTTTTCAACGGCTCCTGCAAAACTGCGGATAATTTACGCAAAACTGCAAGAATTCATCATTATAGTTGGATATGTCTGTTAAATCTGTATAGGATTATGGGTGCGTAGATAGGCGCTTTTATAAACGATTTCTCTTTTAGTATCTAACAGCACAAGAATCAGTTACAGTTTCCTCAATGCAGTTCAATGTAACAAGCACTTCCAGATTGTTGCCTGCAAAGAAAGCGTTCTTAAATCCTGCATAACAATTTCAAGCCCACATCTCAGACTATACCATTATGAATTAGTCCTATTAATAACTGTTCCATCAATCGCATTTATTACTACAAGCACCTCCGGGTTTTCACTAACATAATAAGTCTTGTTTGATTCCTGCCCTACATATTCCACGCTACCTTTAAGTGATATGGCAGGTACGTAATAATAATCGTCTGCCTGATCCTGTACCTTTATTCGTGTAAGGCCATATTCTATCTCTGAAACAGTAACATCACATTGTACCTGTTCGTCGATAAATTGCAAATAACTGCCGAATTGATAAGCATACGCATCTGAGAGTTCCAATACTTCCTTTGCACGCTCCAGCAATTCGTTCATGCCCATCGTCTTCACATGATCGGTCACTATTTCTTTAACATCCAACGGGGTGTATAGCCGAAAAAAGACTATGTCTCCATTGGCAGAAAAGCAAAAATTAGCATCCGTTATATATTGACTGGCAGCATATCCATCTTCATTACGTAAGCCATCCAACTGGCGCAAACGGATAGCCGGTATCCCATTGAAGGTTGGCACAGCATCAACATATACGTAATACTCCGACTGGGTTCCATAGGTCTGTTTCTCTATTTTGCATCGGTCGATCTGCCACTCACCAAGGTTCATCTTAGATAGCACCTGAGTTGCTCTTTCTTTGATACTTTCTATTTGCTCAGAACTAGGCTCCTGCGTCCGGCACAATTTTGCTGAATAAATTCTGTTCTCTATTTCCCGAGGACTTTCACCGTCATAAATAATTGCTGAAATCAAATTTACCTTATAATCATTTTTATTCCTGGTCGAAACCGTATAATAATATGGAATCTCATTTACATAACACTTGGCAGATATCTCATCATTGGAATCTTCCAAATTCTCTCCCATTTCTGCTAGTTCCTCTTTTGTATACATATATTCTAAGCTTTTACGCATTTTCCACGGGCATAAAGTGTGAATATCTCCCTCTGGCGCTGTATCATATTTCATTGAGTACCGCTCAATGAACTTTTTTACCAAATTCGCTGTACTGCTAAGATAATTATCTCCTACATCGTCTCCCAATATTTCTCTTAGAGAGTCCTCACTGACATAGTTAGACCACAAATTAATCTTTTTCTGAATTTCGCCCTTCGTCAAGGCAGGATTTAGCAAAAGTGCCGGTTCATAGAAATCTGCTTCCGGGAAGAGAGCATATGCGGTGCGTTCGGCATCCTGCTCTGTCAGGTAGTGAGGTGTGACACGCACAAGCGGTAGGTCTGCGGCAGAGATTTCCTGAGATATGTCCATTACAAAATGGACGCTTTCGTCGGTACTGCTAAAGGTACTATCATAGTTGAGCTTCTGTGTTTCCTCTGGCACATGTGTTTCCTCTGCGGACACCACAGTGTGCACATCAAATGAGGCATTATTCTTACTTGCTACTGCATTCTTCTGAGGGGCTGATTGACAACCGAATAGGAAAAAAAGCGTCATAATTAAAATGCTGAATTTACCAAGATATCCTTGTTTGTGCATACCATCGTCTCCTTGCTCGTAGAACCACAATTCCTTTTCGGAATTGTGGTTCTACATAATAAAACTATCTTTTCAATCCGCAGCTAATCTTCTCTCGTTACGGTGGATGAACATCACCCTGTGAGCCAACCTGATATAGACGCAAAAGGAGCATGTGTTCTAGGCAGTTGAAGCTATCGATAGAAAACCTCTTTGGCTGTGCCACTTCTGGTAACAGAACGATACCCCTCCACATAGATAATGACTCTTGTATTGGATATATCAACTCCTATATCGTTGGGATACCAGTAGTGGGGCGCATCAGAATCCCAACCATCCTCGTCCTTTAGAAGCTCACCAATCTTCATCCATGTAAGAGATCCAACCTTTCCATCTGGATCTAGGCCCTCTGAATTTTGAAAATATACGGTTGCATTTGCGGATCCTGATCCAAAAAAGCCATCTGTCCCGCCATTAGTATTGACATAATTATAAGTTATTGGGCTATACAACAGCAGAAATTTTTGAATGGCAACAGCTGCCGACATGTATCCGCCGCCCATCGACTTGGTTACTAGTGGGAAGAAATAGAAATCATCCTTACCTATCGCAGATGCGGGGAAAACTATAATGGAAGACATCAATAGCATAACAGCAAATACTAATGCAGACATTCTTCTAACTCTACGCATAAGATTCTCCTTTTATTATAAAATGCCAACCTCCACCAATTGTCACTGACAGTCTACGCAAATGCGCAACGGCTTATAAATACATGCCATTCTGGGGATCCGGGGAACATATCACTTTTTACCGATACTGCAATCAGCTCCGGCGTGATATGTTCCGCGATCCATGCTTCTATTACTTACTGTTCTTGAAACGCTTTAAATCAGCAGGTGCTTTCGGCTGATAGAATGCCAGACAGGTAGTCCTGTTCGCATCCTTCCGAAGAGCCTTCTCCGCCGCTTTTTTTGCGACCTCAGCGATCAATGCTTTCTTGCTTTCCATTCCGTTCACCTCCCTTCGACATCAAAGTACCATAGCTTTCCATACTTTTCAACGGCTCCTGCAAAACTGCGGATTATTTACGCAAAACTGCAAGAATTCATTATTGTAGTTGGATATGTCTATTAAATCTGTATAAGATTATGGGCGTGCAGATAGGCGCTTCTATAAACGATTCCTCTTTTTGGGAAAAGCAATTTATATGACAACTCAACTTCACATTATTTGTTAGCAAACGGAATGATACTTCCATCTATCGCATTCAAGACAAGTAATGTTACATTATCAGCGGTAAACAATATGTCCATCCCTTCTTTATCGAAATACTCAATGTTACCCTTCAGCACAATACTGGGAACATAATAGTAATCATCTGAATCCTGTACCTTAATTCGAGTTAACCCCATATCAAAATCCGGGATTTCTATTTTGCAGCCTATTTTATCTTCCAGATTCTCAGTTTCAGATCCAATACCATATGCATACAGGTCGCTTAGCTTCAAGTAGTCTTTCGCCTTTGAAAGAAGCTCATCCATGCTTAACATTTCAACATTTTCATTAACAACTTCTTTTATCTCGATAGGCGAATACATACGGAAAAGCATAAGATCCCCGTTTGCCGAAAATTCAAAATAAGCGTCAGTGTAGTAATAATTTGAAGCATATACATCTTTGCTTTTCAAATTATCCAGCTGAGGATAACGGATTGCGTTCGTTCCATGGAGCACAGGAACCGCGCTTATACAAATCACATATTCTGGAACGTCCCCATAATATGTGGTCTTCACGCTGCATTGATCAATGCTCCATTCACCCAGCTCCATATCTCCCAACCACGCATCTGCCAAAGAAAATGCATACGACATTTCTTCATCTGTCGGCTTTTCTGTTCGACACAGTTGAGAACTGACAATCAGTGAATCTATCCCATTGGGTGAAATCCCTGTATAGGGATAAGCGCTTATATAATTCAGCTTGTAGTCTTTTTTGTTTCGTGTTGCCGCGTTAAATTGATACTCTATATTGTTTACTATTAACGATGCAGTGATTTCGTCGTTATCAGCACTGGTGTCGATTTGTTCTTCACGAATCTGTTCATCAGAATATCTATATTCCGATGTTTTTCTAAACTTCCATGCACAAGGCTTATGAGGGGACTCGTCGGGAGCCTGTTCAAATTGCAGTGTGTATTCTTCGATAAAGCTTTGGACAATCCCTACAACATGATCCATGGGCTGCCCATACAGCTCTTGAACTGCCTGAGCATTGGTGAAAGGGGACCATCGCCTGATTCTTTCCTGAATTTCATCCTTTGAGTATTGGGGGGAGAAAACCGGCTCGGACTCATAATAATCAACTTCTCCGAACAGCACGTTTGCTACCCTTTTTGCATCTTCTTCCGACAAAAAGTCTGGCGAAACCATCACCACAGGCATAGCACAGACAGGAACTGCTTTATCAATGTTGAAGGTAAATTCAACTGAATCATCGGTGCTGAAAAATTGTTCTTCGTTTTTTACACGAACAGCTTCACCAATATCACCAGTTCCGCTGACAGTAGCGGAACTGGTATAGTTTGTTGTTCCACTACATTTTGAGGAAACTGTTTTTTCGGAGGGGGCCTTTTGGCAAGCACACGATGAGAGGGCCAGTATTCCCGCCATGATAAAACAGAATACTTTCTTAGCATTCATCTTGAAACAACCCTTTCTGAAAAATTCTAAACGACCCAGACTACATCTGTAGTCCGGGTCATTTTTGCATGCGCGGATCGAATAAGCCTAATCAAGTGTTAATAAAGGCGGCTTAAATCCATTTCCAGTACACAAAATCACGGTAAGTATTGCTTTGGTAATATGCAAAATGATATTGGCTATTTGCAGTGTTTGCATAATACACTCTATCGCCGGAGACATTCTTTAGCCTGACATGGGTGCCATCCTCGGCTTCATCAACGACCTCTTGTTCAAACAGGTTATCTGCAATGGCCCCCCATGTTTGAGAAGCCACTTCGCCAGTGCCGTTGGGCAGTCTAATACCGTTAGAAACCTGAAAGTATCTAACTGCGGCTTCAACATTAGGACCAAATCCGCCGTCGAGGCCATCTTTTGTAAGCGTGTCATGCTGGCTATAATCCATGCAGATTAAAAACCTCTGCAGTGCCCTCACGGCCGAAGGGTAGCTAACTCCGTGATAAAGATACGGGAAAGACTGGATTTTTGCCTTCATGGTTACACTGGTCGCCGCCGATGCTGTAATCGTCATTGCAGAAACCAACATTGCAATTACAGAAATAAGCATAATCGTGCGCTTAAACAGTTTCATAAATCCTCCTGTAATATAAAGCATTCAAATTTTTAGTCCAATGGGGAAATAATATGCCGTTATTCGTTACTAAGCGGGATAACTGTACCATCTATAGCATTCAGCATCAAAAGCGGCACATCATCCTGATAATAAAAGGGAACTGCTGCATTTTGCATACGATATTCAATATTTCCCCGAAAGGCGACAGCAGGAACATAATAATAACTATCGTCGGTGTTAGGGACTTTGGTACGAGCTAGGCCATATTCTACTTGCGAAATATTTACTGTGCAGCTGTACTCCCCATCCATATTCTCCAAAGCCGCACCATACGCATATGCATCGCTTAATGATAATTGCTCTTTCGCACGGCCGATGATTTGGTCTACTGTCATAGTTTTTACGTTTTTATTCACTACCTGTTTGACATCCACTGGCGAATATAGTGTAAAATCCATTAAAGTGCCATCAGCGGAAAAATCAAAGACTGCTTCTGTTAGGTAATAATTTGATGCAAACACCGCTTGACTTTTCAAATTGTTCAACTGCGGGCAATGTATGGCGGATACGCCTTCAAATACAGGGGTAGCTGTCAAATGAATTAGATATTCCATAGAATCCCCGGCTTGATATGTTCCGAGGTTTGAGAAAACAACTTTCCATGTACCCAGATTCATCTGATCGATAATTGCTTGTGCCTTGTCAACAGCCGCCGCAATTTGATCTTCCGTTGGCTTTTCGGTTCGCAGCTTCTCTGATCGAAGAATTGCATATTCTACCATCAGCGGTCCACTGATAGTTGCGTTATAGTAAATATTGTTCAGTTTGTAATCATCTGCGTTTCTGCGAGAAACTGTTACAACGGCATAACGTCCGTCCCCGTTTGCCACCCAAGCAGAGATTTCATCATTCTCGTGCGACGTGTCTAACCCTTCTGCTTCTTCCGCCCCGTATACGTAGTAAGAACTCTTTTTGAATATCCACTGGCATGGGGCATGCTCATAATCAAAGGTATTATCATTTAAGTATCTTTCAGTTAAATACGCCATTCCTTCGCGCAAAGTTTGAGCGTCCGACTCCCAGACATCCTTATCCCCATTAGGGAAAAGATACTTCATTCCCTCAGTAGATGCAAACGATGACCATCTGCCTATCTGTGCAATAACATCACTTTTTGAGTACATCTCATTCAGTGTTGGCTCCGCTTCATAAAAAACAGCAGAAGAACCGCACAAAGCCAATGCGGCATTGTGTGCATCTTTCTCTGAAATAGTATGAGGAATTACCTCAACTGCCGGCATATTAGGGGTGCTAATTGAACTCTGTACTTCCATTTGGAACGTCACAGAACCGTCTGTGCTTAAGAAGGTGTCAAAATAAGATACAGCCTCTGTTTCATCCGACGCATGACTTTCTTCCGCAGACCGAACTGCATTTGCGTCAAATGATCCATCATTTCTGCTAGCTACAACCTCTTTTTTCGGTGATGCTTGGCAGGCAGAAAGTAAAACTGTAAATAGGAAAACAATTAAAATTCGCACACTTTTCTTCATCTCAGGCCCTCCGTGGAACATCAATGGTTAAGGCAGGACACAGAGCCAATGCCCTGTGCCCCGCAAGTGTTTAATACCATCTAATATAATAATTTAATATATCCTCATCCATTATCAAGCGAAATGATACTTCCATCTACTGCATTCAAAAGTAATAGTGCAACATTTTCTTTGAAAAAGCAGGTTTCGCCTGTTTCGTGAATTTTGTATTCCACATCACCATACAAAGCAATACTAGGAATATAATAATAACTATCCTCCGTATTGGGAACCTTTACGCGAGTAAGCCCATATTCCAAATTGCACACATCAACATTACATTCTATCTCCTGGTCGCTCTCTGCCATTATTCCACCTATACCATAAGCATAAGCATCACTAAGTTGAAATTGATTTTTCGCCATTTCCATTAGTTTGTCCATTTTTAATACAGCCGGGTTCTTATTTACAACACTTACTATATCAACTGGAGACAACAGCTCGAAATTCAGGAGAGTACCATCGGGTGCAAAAATAAATTGTGCATCTGTCAAGTAATAATTTGAAGCATACGCATTTTTGCTTTTTAGATTCTCCAACTGTGGCCTCCTTATCGATGCCACTCCATAAAAAGCAGGGACTGCCTCTATATGAATTTTATAATCAATCGCACTGCCAGAGGAAATTGTTTGTATTTCACATCGGTCAATTTCCCACTCTCCTAAGTCCATTTTACTTAACCAGTTTTCGGCTTTCTTTTTTGCATTAATAATTTGTTCCTCTGTAGGCTTCTTGCCCCTGCACACTCTTTCTTGCAGTATCATTTCGTCTATGCTCCATGGCGAAATTCCATAATCTACAGTTGCGAATATCATATTATATTTGAAATCGTCCTCGTTGCGCGTTGATACAGTGTAACGATATGGGATATCATTCAACGAAGTATGTGCACATATCTTATCATCCCTACTGATAGAAATATTCTCAGCCTCCACCTGTTCCTTTGTATAACTGTATTTCCAACTTTCCTGATACTGCCATAAACATGGGGCGTTCAAGGATGTATCTGGAGCGGTTTCTAATAACACAGTATAGTCCTCGACAAACTTTTTAACAACTTCCGCAGCGTTTATTTGAGGGTACCCAAATAAATCTTCTATGGCTAGATCAGAAGTGTATTGTGTCCAACGGTTCAGCTTTTCCTGTATTTCCGATTTGCTGTAAATAGTCGCAAAATCTGGCTGTGCTTCATAAATTGGCACTTCTCCAAAGAGGACTTCTGCTATATGTTTAGCATCACTTTCGGACAAATAATGGGGCGCCACCTCGACTATAGGCAAAGCTTCCACGTCAATTCCTTTGTGAATTTGGAATTCAAAATTTACACTATGATCGGTACTCTGAAAGCTATCTTTGTATTCCACTAAGATAGAATCCTTAACAGGATAACTGTAATTATCACTGGTAGGGTCTGTGGCAGCTTGAACTGCAAGTGCATCGAAGCTACCATCTTCTTTGCTGACAATTACTTCCGTACTTGGATTTAATTGGCATGCGCTTAAAAAAAGGGCTATGATTGCAGCCACAACCGCAAGTTGATATTTTATTAATTTCATTAAAATCGACCTCGCTCCGTAGTCATCCATATGAGAGTTACGGTAACCTTCCTTCTGAATTCAATATAAGTATTCGGTAATCCATACTTACTTCATACTCTGCTGGGTATTTCCTTCGCAAAAGCTACTATGACGGATATTCCAACTCCTTGCCTTGCGCAAATCCGCTCTACTGCATCAAGTAGGATGATAAATTAAGGCAACAGGCTAAATATATATGTAAAGGCAATATGTTGTTTCGCTATATTACACTCACTAATCAAAAATATAAATTGGGCACCTATGGTCCTGATCGCCAAAGCGACCAGGACCACGTTTGTATTATCAAAGCATAACCCCGCACTTGATCTCATCTTCAATCGCATCGAAAGCGAATGAGCATGCGCACTTTTACACTATGCAGTGCAATCGGAAGAACATCATCCTTGTACAAAGGAAGACTCAGACCAGTCACCAGTATTTTCATCAAAATAGTAGAAGCTGTAAGTTTTCCCGCTTGTAGTCACTTTGTAGACAGAAACATAATTCTTGGTGATAATTCCACTGCTTTCCCGTACATCATTTGCAATGGCAGTCCATGTTTGCGTATATACCTCACCAGTACCATTGTTGTTGGGACCATAAATGCCATGGCGAATCTGGTAATTTCTTACTGCATTCTCAACATGGGGACCAAAGCCTCCGTCCATACCATCTCCGAGAAGATCTCCCCTATAGGCGTTATTGGTATCCTGTAGCAAAAATCTCTGAAGAGCTTTTACGCCATGTGAATTGGAAACTCCATGGTAAAGATACGGGAACTTGTCAATTCTTGCGAGCATAGAAGAACTTGCCGCGGAAGCGGGTACAACCATAACTGCCACAGCCAACGCAATGGCGAGGACGAGAGCAAGTGTTCTTTTTGCCAGTTTCATAATATCCTCCTTTTATTTCGTCAAAATATTATCATCACCCCGTGCCTTTTGCTGCTGATGATTTACAGCAATCAAATGCGAACCATGTTGACGTGCACAAATCAAATGGCTCAAGGCAATTATGAACTGCTGATCAGGCAGGTTCATACTTTTTGCGGTTGCACAATTTCCCAATGCTCAGTAAAACTGCTTCCAAAAACATACCGCATGCTACTGGATAATACAGCACCGGAAGCGTTAAAAGGGCTGCTGCGGTAGCAACTGCATCCCATACAATTAGCAGGCCATAGCAAATTTTGCGGTATTTTCTCCTGTCTTCTGCATCCAGCGGCTTTTCCTGACTATCCAGCGGGCTGAACAGCAGAATGCACAGATTGCTGGAAATGAGAAGCGGCAGGATCTCCGTATCTGAGGTTTCCAGCATTTTAATGGAAAACACGACCGCCCCCATGGCAATGGTCGTAAGTACAGTGCAAGCTGCTTCGGTTTTGGCGTGTATGCCTCCGGCATAAGTTCGCAGGGAAAAGAACACAATATAGAAAACAGCGCTCTCACAAGGGACTCCCAGAAACAGCCCAGCGGCAACTGTTATCAAGAAGAAGAATAAACGTGTAACCATCAGGAAAAAGCCATAGCTGTAAAGATCCCTGTCACCTTCCTCTATTACCGATGCTGCAACCAGTTTCTGCGTAATACGTTCCGCGATCCATGTTCCCATTACTTACCGCTCTTGGAACGCTTCAAATCAGTGGGCACCTTTGGCTGATTGAACGTCATGCAGGTAGTTCGGTCCACATCTTTCCGACGGGCTTTTTCCGCCGCTTTTCCGGCGATTTGGGCAGCCAATGTTTTCTCGCGTTCCACGCTGTTCACCTCCGTTCGACGCCAAAATACCATAGCTTTCCATACTTTTCAACGGCTCCTGCGAAAGTGCTGATTATTTGCGCAAAACTGCAAGAATTCACTATCAGAATTGGATATATCTATAAAATCCTTACAAACTAATGATTACATAGATATATTCTGTTGTACTTTGTTCTGATTTTACGGGAAACATGGTATTTTATCTGTGGTGATTGAAATGGACATCAACAAAAAGCTGATTGGTAAGCGCATCAAACACCGCAGGGAGGTGTCAGGTTTATCTCAGGAGCAGCTGGCAGAAAAGCTGAACCTTTCTACTAACCATATTTCGAGTATGGAGTGTGGCAAAAGCCTGCTCACAACGAAATGTTTGCTTGCGCTGTGCGATATACTGGGTGGAACACCGGACTATTATCTATTGGGTGAGCTGACACCGGAGACCGATGGTATCGCGGCTCTGGTGAAACAGCTTTCTCCAAGCGAGCAGAAGATGCTATACCATCTTTTGAGCGCTTACCTGGCAAATAGTGAATAACGCGCAGTCGTATTGCAAAACTGCAAGGAAATCCTGCAAAAATGCTGATTCCGGTAGGAGCGTAGCGTTTGACGTTTATCGCATATAATGATAAAATAGGCTTGCACCACATGAGGGCTGCAAGCCTATTTTCTATTGCGAGGGTTTCTATGAAAATATTGATTTGTGACGATGAGCAGACCTACTTGAATACCTTGCGCATTCATGTTGAAGAATACATGCTGAACCACCATATTCCCTGTACGGTCACTGCGCTGGCAGATCCAACAAAAGTTGCGATAGATACAGCGGTATTTGATCTGGCGTTTCTGGATATCCAGATGCCCGGCATAGACGGAATTGCTCTGGCCAAGCACCTGCGGCAGAATAATCCCAAGCTTGCGCTATTTTTTGTGACCAACTATGACGAATATCAGGATGAGGCTATGGATCTGCGGGCATTCCGCTTTTTTGAAAAACCATTCAACGCAAACAGATTGTATGCAGGTTTGGACAAAGCTATGGAATATATTGATGGTGCCTATGTAGATATCTTCCTTTCCGAGAACGGTACCCAGCGGCGCGTTATTGCCGATGACATCATGTATGTAACGCGAGACGGGCGTAAAGTATCCATCGTAACGAAGGCTCAAAGCTTTTGCACTGCTGATAAATTTGATGACTTATGTGAGAAGTTGCCACAGCTGTTTTTCTATCCTGTACATAAATCTTTTCTGGTAAATTTGCATTATGTAGAAAGGTATTCTTACTCCGAGATGCTTCTTACAGACGGCATGCGCATCCCGATTGCTCCCAGAAAGCAGTCCGCATTTCACAAATTCTGGTTTGAATATTTGCGGAGGCGATGACCATGCTGAATCCCGTTTTTTCCTTTTGCGTTTATCTGGTGGAAATGATTATATCCTACATTTTTTATGGTTCAGTGTTCGAGTCTCGGTTCACGCCGGTTAAACGCCTACTAATTGGCGGCCTGCTGTTTTCTTTGGGATCGGGTGTCAATATCTTATTTCACAATAATGTAATTATAAATATTGTTTCAACTTTTGCAATTAACGCCCTGTTCGGCAGTATCTGCTTTGACTCTACTATACTTAAAAGTTCTTTTTACTCGGCCATCATGGGGCTTATTAATGCTGCTGTGGAAGTGTTTATTGTCTTCCTGAGCTCCTTTATAACAGGAAATGTATTCTACAATTATGATAGCAGCTTCATGCTTGCGTTATTTCAAGCTATTTCGATTAAGACAATTTATTTTTTAATTATTCTCATTCTGATAAAGGTAATCCATCCAAAAGAAAATCACAATACATTTCCTTTGACTTTTTTGATTTACCCAATTTGCGCAGCTGGATGTCAAACAATTTTCTGGCATATTTGCGCTCTGCCAAATATGGATTACCACGTTCAGTTTTTACTGTCGCTTGCAAGTATTTGTATTTTCGCTTCATCGATATTGCTGTTTGTAACGTATTCCCATCAGTTAAAGGCAACCAGCCTGTCCCTGCAAATGCAAAGCGAATTGAACCGGCTCCAAACAGAACAATCCTATTATCAAATTCTGGATCAGCAAAATCAGCAGTTAATGATCTATGCACATGATGCAAAGAAGCACCTTGCTGCTATTCAGTCACTTAGCAACGACCCCAAAATCAATGATTATGTGGCAAAGCTATCTCAGCAGCTTGTTGACTATACCCGTAATTGCCATAGCGGGAATAAGCTTCTTGATGTTATGCTTCATAAGTATACGGTGGATTGCGAGCTACGAGGGGTACGATTTGAGCATGATGTCAAAGTGTGCAAGCTTTCGCAGCTGGACGATATTGATCTGGTAGCCATTCTGGGGAATCTTTTGGATAATGCCGTCACCGCAGCAGAGCAATCCAAGTCAAAGTGGGTTGTACTCAATACTGTCCACCGCAACGCATATAGTGTTATTATTCTCAGCAACAGCTGCGATGAACCTCCCAAACAATCCAGGGGACGGCTGATTTCCACAAAAAATGATATAGACCTCCATGGATTTGGATTGAAAAGTGTTGCCAAAACTGTACGTAAGTATCAGGGGGACTTTGAATGGTCTTATGACGCTGAAAAGCATGTCTTTACTGTAACCGTAATGATAGCGGATAATACCGAGGTTGTGGTATAAGTCCATACGTTTTTCTGCTACGCCGGATCAGGTGACTACCACCTGATCCGGCGTAGCTTATCAAGACACTAATCTGAACACAGGCGCTCCAAATGCTTGTATTCTTCAAAAAACTCACTATCTAGTTGCGTCATTCCACGCACCTCTTTTCCTCTCGGCAAAGAACCGATACTCCGTCCAAAGCTCCAACCCAAGGGGCAGCAGGCAGAGCGCCAACGCTTCATGCGCGGATAGCCTTGAAAGCTGGATTCCGCAGTTGACTAGAGCTGCCAGCTATGATATAATGTCATTAATATAGTATCCGAGTTTTGCAGAGGCAAACACAGTTTCTGAGTTCTCATGTGCCCGAAGTCGTTATGTCTTCGGGCTTTTTCTATTCTTCTGCATCTTCTCACAGATGCACAGAAGTCAGCAAAACAAGGAGGGGCTATCCCTCAAATACCGTCAACAAAAGGCCATGGCAGAAATGTCATAGTAATGGAAGCACTCACTTGAATCTCTTCGATTCTTGTGGGTGCTTTTTTATATAGATCGGAGCTTCTACGGCTCCCCCAACCTTATTTCCGGGGAGCCTTCTGGCTGACCCGTTATATACAGAAATCAAAATAACGAGGAGTGATTCAATGGACTATGAACTGATTATCCTGTTCGCCCTTGTGGAGATCGCTATGGACGAAGGTGCTTCGGAACATCTGAAAAAGCTTCGGATTGCCGCTCTCAACAAGGTGCAACGTCGTCTGAACGCATATCACCATCTTGGCTATATCCGGCAGCTGACAACGGCAATTGCAGAGAAGAAATGCAGCATGATTCAAAAAGCTGCCACCCAAGCGGAGATAAAGCGGATCCTCGGCCCTCGTTGCCCCAGATATGACGGCAACAAGTTCGTTGAGGATCCTTACATTCTCCCGGAGGAGGAACTGATTGGATGGAGTTGTGTATCCCTTCAGGTTCCGCTGAATGCTGTTGGTGCCGCAAGATTTCAGGAGCTGTTCAACCGTATCTTTCCCAATGGTGTGAATGGGGTGACTCAGGATGCGTGAACTGACATTCGGTGACCTTCGCTGCAGCCACTTTACCGGACGTTCCTACATTAAATCCGGTGAAGGCCGAAACCGCGTCTACGGTTATCGAACCGGTATCCAGTGCGATTTAGGAAACATTGAGCAATCGGAATGGTTCCAAATGGTGCGGGAGCTTATCGACTGTAAGGGGGAGCGGCACTTATACGAGCAGCTTCTGGAATACCTGACGGAGCATAACTACGCCAAGAGTACCAAAACCCAGCTGGAACGCAAAGCGCTGGAACTGCACGCTGACCGGATCTTTGACAACGAAGCATGGGTCGATTTCCTGAAGTTCAATCGGAAATATCGCCCGGAGGTCGCAGCAGCCACCAAGGTGGTTTATATCCGCACGGAATGCTGCAGCAAACCCGGAGCAATCCCTCAAACCCAGTTAGATTCCCGCATTGATGACAGAGTCTGCTGCCCGCATTGCGGCAGATGGATACATTACGAAATTATGACTACTTTAGAAATGGAGGAACGCACCTATGTGTGTGAATGAAGACAAGATCCTTCGCATGAAGGATCTGATTAAAACCCTGATCGAAGCAGATATCGCCTACTACCGGGATGATGATCCTGTCATGAGCGACCGGGAGTATGACCAGCTCACGGATGAACTTCTAAAGCTGGAGGCCGAAACGGGTCTGGTGATCTCCGGATCTCCTACTCAGAAGGTATCCGGCGAAGTTCTGGAGGAACTGACATCCGTCCGGCATACCAAGCCCATGCTCTCCGCCAAGAAAACCAAGTCTATCGAAGAATTGGTACGCTTTGCCGGAGGCCGCTCTGTTCTGGTTTCGTGGAAACTGGATGGTTTGACCATTGTGCTGCGCTATGAAAGCGGCAAGCTGAAGCAGGCCATCACCCGTGGCCGGGAAGGTACCGTTGGAGAGGATGTGACCCACACGGTCCGTACTTACCTGAACGTCCCTCTCACCATACCCATTCGGGACTCTGTTGAGGTCCGAGGTGAAGGTGTCATTTCTTGGAAGCACTTCAATCTGATCAATTCCGATCTGGAGGATACCTACTCTCATCCCCGGAACTTGGCGGCCGGCAGCACCAGAAAGCTGGACGCAAACGAGTCCCGGAAACGGCTCCTTGAGTTCTTTGCCTTCGATCTGGTCAGTGATCATCTGGAGCGGCCATCCAAGCTGGCACAGATGCAGTTGATGCAAAATGCCGGCTTCTCCGTTGTACCCTTTATATATGTGGACAGCACTGGCGGCGAGGAACTTCTGCGCAAGACGATTGATTCTTACAAGCCTGAGCATTACGGGTATCCTGTCGACGGCCTGATCGTAGAATACGACGACCGTGCATACGGAGCCAGTCTGGGTGCCACCGGTCATCACGAGAACCGGATGATTGCCCTGAAGTGGAAAGACGATCCTGTCCCGACCAAGTTCCTCGGCGTCGACCTTGCAACGACCAGAACCGGGAGGGTGAGCATCACCGGTCTGTTCGAGCCTGTAGTAATTGACGGTGCCATGGTATCCCGGGCATATCTGCACAATCTGGACATCTTCGATGCGTTCCAGTTCGGTGTAGGCGATGAAATCATGGTCTATAAAGCCAACCAGATCATTCCGCAGATTGCAGAAAACAAAACCAAGAGCGGCACTTTCAAGATGCCCATGGTCTGTCCCTGCTGCGGCGAGAAACTGATTGTGAGAACCACCCCCGGTGGCTCCCGGCAGATGTACTGTGAGAACCCGTACTGTGCTGCCAAGCTTATCCGGAAGTTTACCCACTTCTGTGAGAAGACCCGGATGAACATTGAGGGGCTGTCCCAAACCACCCTGTCCAAGTTCCTTGGTCACGGTTGGATCCGTAACTTCGGCGATCTGTATGAGCTGGAGAAGTACCGGGACGAGTTTCTGCAAACCCCGGGCTTTGGTGAAAGGTCCTTCGAGCGTCTGCAGGCATCCATTGAAAAGAGCCGCCATTGCACACTGGCCAAATTCATTGCCGGTCTGGGAATCCCCATGGTGGGTCGTCATGCTGGTCGTGATCTGGACCGCTACTTCGGCGGCTCCTGGGAAGCCTTTGAGCAGGCCATCCAGGATGGTTTCGATTTCACCCAGCTGCAGGATTTCGGTGAGACCATGAACAAAAATATCTACACCTGGTACGCGGATGCAGAGGAAGCAAAACTCTGGAGACCGCTGCTGAACCACATTGAATTTGTAAAGGAGACTTCTACTATGACTACCAACACCACCAACCCATTTGCTGGCAAGACCGTCGTTGCCACCGGCAAGCTCATGAACTACACCCGTGACGGAATCCAGAACAAGCTGCTTTCCCTGGGTGCCAATCCCGCCTCCTCCGTCACCAAAAAGACGGACTACCTCATTGTTGGAGAGAAGGCAGGCAGCAAGCTGACCAAAGCACAGCAGCTGGGCATCAAGACCCTGACTGAAGAAGAATTTGAGCAGATGCTCGCTGACTAAGGCAGGTGGTATACACATGGTATTCTACGACGAAGCGGATTCTGAAAATGCCTGCATGCTGATCTCCGTTTTCGAGCGGGACATCACCACAGCGGTATTCCCCAATCCGGAAATGGCAAGAACCACCATGCTGGAAGAGCTTGAGACAGAATTCCTGAAATACCATAGCGAAAGCGAATGGAATGCAATAAAATCCCAGCGATCCTATGATTGTGATTCCTTTGGCTTCAGCTCACGGAGCGCTTGGTCCAATCTGGACGATGACCGCAACTGTGACTGGCAGATCGTTTCCATTTCTACCGTAACCACATAATGACATCTCAGCCCGGGGCAGCTATTACTGCCCCGGGTCATTTTCAAAGGAGTACTGAATCTATGAAAAAACGCATTGACATCCACGGTACTTTGGAGTTTCCTCTGGCCATCGGCTGTGCTGCCTTTATCCGGCAGACCGTCGGAGGCATAATCCGAACCTCTCCCGTGAAGCATTTCATCACACTGCCCTCCGGCGTAACCTACATCCAGACCCAGAATACCCGCTACTATCTGCATCCGCCCGCAAAGGCTGCGGCAGTAAAGGGGGTACAGATATGAGTCAACACCGAGAGAGCAAAGAAGACAAGTTCCGGCGTCTTGCGGAAGCCCGTGTCAATAAGATACTGCACCTGTATCGGCTGCTTGGCAACCTATCCTGGACCGGCACCTATGCCTACACAAAGGATCAGGTGGATCAGATATTTACCACGCTGCAGGCAGAGCTGCTCCGGGTCAAGCTCCGGTTTCTGCGAACTCAGTCAACTGCAAAGAAACGGTTTGTCCTGAGCGAACCTTACACCCCGGAAAGATTCAAGATATCCGAGGATAATCCCACGCTGGCAATCCCACTGCCCGATGGCACATACCTCAGGGCAGTTGGGTATCCCACCGATACATACCCGTGTATCGACATCTACTGGGACAATGGCATCAATGCACCGACTGATACCCTCTGCTTCGTAGAGTTCAATCCCAATCATGAGGAAGACGAGCGCGTTTGCATTGGTGCCTACCGCAGCAACCAGGATAACCCCACTTATTATGCGCCGTATATGGCGGCAGAAAGGAATGCAAACAATGAATGATATCCAAATGCTCTCCGCACTGAAGCTGCCATGGGACGCGATCTCACGGTATCTGGAAACGTTGATTTCCGCCATACTGGGAAGATCCTTCACCTGCAGCACCAAAGGCGAAAATGACGACTACTGGCGTACCTCGGTACTCTGCGACACTTTTACCAACGTGGAAATTGTGCGCCTCGTCAACGCTGTCAACGGAGACGACAATATGCTCAGGCATGCACTTCCCGTTGATTCCACTGTCAGCAGGTCTCTGGAGATGGGCTTGTGCCAAGCGCTTCTGAAGAGAGCGCTGAAACTGGATTGGGAAAATGAGTTTGTTTCCCCTGATGCTCTGTTCATTATCGGGAAATTCCCCGCAGCCCCGAAACTACCTGACGTAAACCAAGATCTGATCCACATTGATTCCGCTACCATCGACAGCAGCACCTTGATGTCCAAAGATGAATTCCTCGAAAAGCTGTTTGATGAAGGCGGAACCTTTACGGATCTGGCATCTCTGTGTGAAGCCAATGAAACTGCGTATGGCACACCGCTGTACTGGATGCACCCTTTTACAGACGGCGAGTATAACGGCTGTTATTTTGTTCTGGTTCGGGAAGGTGTGCTGGTACTCTCCTATGATGAGATCAGCACCTGCGACCACGAGATATTCATCCGGGACAGCGCCCACTTGTGTTATGCAGAGGAAATGCGCTGCTTTCTGACAGAATGGAATATCCGCAGCACCGCTCTGATTGAAACCATCACCACACTTCTGAGTTTTCTGGAACAAAAGAAAAGGCTTTGCTGTGAAAGATGAACTTTTCAATGCAGTCCGAGTTACACCATCCACTAAAATCCGTTTCAAATGCACCGGCTGTGCAGAATGCTGCCGCCATGTAAAGGAAAGCGTCCCTGTGAACAGTCTGGACGTATTCTATCTGACAAAGTACCTGCGTGACACTGGTCTTGATATTTGCTGTACCGATGAATTTCTCGCCCAGTTTGCAACAATTGCACTGCTCGACGATTGCGGATATTTCGTGTACTTCCTGAAATCTGTCGGAGAAGATGATTCCTGTATCTTTTTGAATGAGAATCGGTGTTCTGTGCAGCCAGCAAAACCTATGGCCTGTCGGCTATACCCATTCATGGTGGATACAAATGGATCTGGTGGTTTCCGGTACCTGTACAGCCGGGAGCGGGAGCATCACTTCTGTGGCCCGGTGGTAGAAACGAGGAGCTGGATGAAGAAATACTTCCAGCAGGAAGCCCGTGCATTCATGCAGGCGGATTTTGCCGATACGGTTCCAATTGCCAGACTGCTCAGAAGCATCCCGGAACATGGGAAGAACGAAGCATTATTTCATTTCCACAGACTCCGGTACTCCGAGTATAATCTGGACAGACCTTTCTTGGAACAGTTCCTGCAAAATCAAAAACAGCTGCTTATAATCCTCGGCCGAATGGCAGAGAAAACGACATGACATTTTACATCATGGCACCGGCAATGTTTCCGGTGCCATACATAATTATGGAGGATAATTCTAATGACTAACGAAGAAATGTTCCAGAACATCGAATCTTTTACCGTCGGCCTCGACGACACTTTTTCATTTCACTGCACCCAATGCGGCAAATGCTGCATCCACCGGACGGACATCATCCTGTCTCCCCGGGATATTTTCAAAATGGCCAAGGAGCTGAAGCTCTCCAACGCTGACTTTCTCAGGAAATACTGCTCCATGCACATTGGCCCCACCAGTCGCATACCCGTCATTACGCTGCGGCCTGTAGGAAAGGATGACCGCTGCCCGCTCCTGAAGAACAACAAATGCTCTGTTCATAAGGTAAAACCCTCGGTATGCGGTATGTTCCCGCTAGGGCGTTATATCGCTTTCGGCAAGGATGACTTCGGCAAAAAGGAGCTGAACTGCGGTGAGGTAAAATACTTGCTGCAGCCCATTGAATGCGGCGATAAATCCGAAACCCATACCGTCCGGGAATGGTTCGGTGATTTTGACGTCTCGCTGGAGGATACAGCCTTTGTTCACTGGAACCAAGCCATGTCCGTAATCAGCATGAAGCTGAAGGAACTGGAAATGCAGCTTGACATGATGGTCATGATGTCTCTTTGGCTCACGGTGCGGATTGCTTTGTATGAAAACTATACCTCCACAGAAGAATTTCTTCCCCAGTTCGATGCCAACGTTGAAGATGTCATCAAACTGCTGGATGACATTCCGAAGCTGAAGGAGATGGTAAATAATGGAAGAAAGCCGTAACCAGCATCAGATCATCCGCAAGGATAACAAAAACTGTTTCGTGGAAAGCCTGTCCGATGCTTTTGAGATAGGAAAAGCACACCTTGCTTTTGCTACATATGATCTGAACAAGCCTGCAGGGAACCGTCAGACCAATTGCGTCCATATCTACATCAGCATTCCGGAATGGCTGGAGCTGTGCCGGAAGTTAGCCTGCGGGGAGCTTCGGTATCTCTGGCAGGAACGAAAAAAGGCCGGTGACAATAGGCCCGTTCAGGAATGGCTTGGCGGCACCTCTGCGGAAAAATTGCTTCAGTATGGGAAAGCCAGACCAGATGGCAAAAGCCTGTCCCGAGTCGCCAGACTGTGTACTGCGCAGAAGTTCGACTTTCTGTTTACCGCATCCAGCGGCCCCGGCGACAAGGATTCCAAAGGGCTTATCGTACCCCGGTTCGGTAAGAAACCGGAAAACCATGTTGCCGTCGGCATGACATGGGATGCACTTGCAGAGCTTCTTCTGATCACCAAGACCCATTATGAGGCTTGGCTG
>OGQJ01000881.1_pt1 | contig 30157 bp, 29 predicted proteins | sample 1553161 | NCBI WGS metagenome assembly OGQJ01 (sample SAMEA2579923, study PRJEB22360) | human gut metagenome | biome: human gut; feature: human-associated habitat; material: faeces | place: Denmark | collected 2008/2010 | reverse complement strand
TTCTCGCATGAGGGCCGGCGAGCCGCTGCCCGACGTGGATAGCGTTGTGGCGTTTCTGGACGAGGCGCGCAGTCTGTACCCGCAGGTCCACACGCGCATCTACACGAATGGCGACCGTGCCGATGAGGATGCGCTCGCGCGACTTGCCGCGACGGGGCTCTCCGAGATCCGCTTCAGCGTGAAGCCGCCCGATGACGATGACGCGCAGGAGCGCGCGCTGGCGGCGATTGGTCGTGCCGTCTCGTTCGTGGACGATGTCGTGGTCGAGATGCCGGTCATCCCCGGCACCGGGGAGTGGATGATAGGACTACTACGCGAGTTCGACGCGCTTGGGGTGCGCGGCGTCAACCTGCTTGAGTTCTGCTTTCCCCTGCATAACGCCGAACAGTTTGTCCAGCGTGGCTTTCGACTGCGCAGACATCCGTGGAATTACCTCTACGATTACTGGTATTCGGGCGGCTTGCCGGTAGCCGAAAGCGAACGTGACGCGCTGTGTCTCATGCAGCGTGCGGCAGACGAGGGGCTTTCGTTCGGGCTGCATTACTGCAGTGCCGACAATCGCAATTCGGCGCAGGTAAACCGGCAAAACGATGCGTTCTTCGTGCAGGGGCTCGATAAGGTCTACCCTTGGATCGACCGCGACGATGACGATGGCTTTCTGCGCTGCCTCAAGGTGTTTGGCGAAGACGTGCCTAAGGTACGTGCCTGGGCCGAGGCATGCGGCGTTGCCTGCTATGCCAATGACGCCGTGCCAAGTCTATCGCTTCCGCGTTCTGTCTTGGATGCATTGCGCGTGGCGTATCCGGACGTATGGGTAGGAAAGAGCACGAACATACTTGAGGAACTTCCCAACGGCGACTACTGCATGCGGGAGATTGGCGTTCGAGAGCTGTACAGAAGCTAGAAATCACCCTCGGGTGTTACCCATTACATTACCCGTTTACATACGTCGGATAAGGCGTTTTCGCTCTAAAGCGTCGCCTGTAGTCTTTCGATGAAGTGAATCCCAGGCGATAGACGCGAGGGGAAGAAGAGAAGGGAGAGCATGCTATGTCAGATACACCATCTATGGCCGGCGTGCCCAACAACACGGTAGATGACAATGGCATTCGATGGCGACGTACCCGCTGCCACTTCTGCCACATGAACTGCAGCATCTATGCCGGTGTCGACACGAAGACCGGCAGGCTCGTGGAGCTCAGGGGCGATGACGCGGAGGGCTCCGTGCTCTGCAACCGCCTGGGCGAGAAGGGCGAGCGCGCGATCAAGTTCCATTATCACCCCAAGCGCATCAATCATCCGCTCAAGCGCGTCGGCGAGCGTGGCGAGGACAAGTGGGAGCAGATCTCCTACGATCAGGCCATCAAGGAAATCGCCGAGAAGCTCCAAGCGCTCATCGACGAATATGGCCCCGAGACGCTCGTCGCCTCCGAGGGTACCTACCGCTCTGATCATCTGTGGGCGCGCAGCCGTTTCACCAACCTCTTGGGCAATCCCGGCAACGTTATCGATCCGGGTACCATCTGCTGGTGCTGGAACTACACGCTCAACATGGCCATGGTCGGATGGCCCGTCGAGTCCATGATGCCGGCATCCCCACAGCAGTCGCACACGATTGTCAACTGGGGCAAGCGCTGTCAGGAGTCCTATGCACCCCAGGCGCCCCTCTGGCGCGTCATCTCGGGACGCACGACGGTCAACGAGCCCGACCCCGCGCAGCTCATCGTCGTTGATCCCGTCTGCATCACCGAGTCCGGGCAGGCCGACGAGTGGCTGCAGCCCTATCCCAACACCGATTGCCTGGTATGCCTTGCCTGGGTGCACTACGTCATTCGCGAGAAGCTCTATGACGAGGACTTCCTGAAGTACTGGTCCAACGCCGTGTTCCTCTTCCGCACCGACACGAACAAGCTGCTGCGTGCGAGCGATGTCGAGGAGGGCGGTAAGCACGAGGACTTCGTCGTCTGGGACGGTGAGACAGGTGCACCCCTGTGCTGGTGCTCCGACGAGAACCGCTACTACACCCCCACCGAGGACACCGTCGTGGACGCCCAGCTCTACGGCACCTATACCGTCACGCTCAAGGACGGCTCCACGGTCGAGTGCAAGACCGTCTTCGACGCCATTGCCGATCGCATGCAGGAGTACACGCCCGAGCGTGCCGCCAAGGTTTCCGGCGTGCCCGTCCGCAAGATCGAAGCGGCTGCCCATCTCTACGCCACCAATGGCCCGGCTTGCATCATCTGGGGTCTCGGCGGCGGCGACCAGCATGGCAATAACGCCTCGAGCTTCGGAATCGCCAAGACCATCCTACGCATCCTGTGCGGCAACATCGATAATCCCGGCGGCGAGTTCGTCGGCATGCCCTGCGATCCCAACGCCGTAGGCAAGGAGAAGACCTATCCGGTGCGCAATGCCGAGTTCGAGCTCTCCGAGCTGCAGGACCCCGCGAACCAGGACAAGTTCATCGGTAACGACCGCTTCCGCGTCATGTCGTGGAAGGGCTTCAAGATGATCGACAAGAACTATCGCAAGATGTTCGGCGTGCCGCGTCCGATGCTGCACCAGATGCTTTGCTCGCCGTCTCTTGTCATGGATGCCATGATCGATGGCGATCCGTATCCCATCAAGGCGATGATCTGCTGGGAATCCAACCCGCTTGCCTGGGCGCCCAACACCAAGAAGATGTACAAGGCCCTCAAGAACCTCGACCTGCTCGTGTCCGTCGAGTATTGGAAGACCCCGACGGCGGCGCTTGCCGATTACATCATGCCCGCTTGTGACTGGATGGAGCGTCCGCTGTGCACCACCTCCGAGGACTCCATGGACTTCATCACCGTGGGCGACCGTGGCGTGGAGCCCTACGAGGAGCGTCGCGTGGACTATGACTTCTTCCGTGCGCTGGGCTGCGCCATGGGTCAGGAGAAGGACTGGCCGTGGGAGACCTACGAGCAGGCGATCGAGTACACGGTCGAGCGCGTCCCGGATCTGGATTACGAGAAGGCCGTCAACATGGGCACGTACTTCCCGTATCCGACCGAGTACTACAAGTACGCCAAGCGTCTCGACAATGGCCAGATTATGGGATTCGCCACGAATTCGCGCAAGGCCGAGATCTACGCCTCCGTGCTGGAGGATCTCGACTACGATCCGATTCCCGTATACCGCGAGCCGGAGTCTCCGCTCGGCAATCCCGAAATGGCCAAGGAGTATCCGTTCCGCCTCACGATTTCGGGTCGCGTGAGCCCGCTGTATCACTCTGAGTTCCGCACGCCGGGACATGGCACGCGTACGGTCGAGCCGTATCCCTACACCTGGATGCACTTCAATGACGGACGCAAGCTGCACGTCAAGGAAGGCGACTGGATCTGGATCGAGACGCCGATGGGTCGTATCCGCCAGAAGGCGCATCTGGGATGGGACATCCCCGAAGGTGTCGTCCAGGTACCGCCGAGCTGGTGGTATCCCGAGCTCCCTGCTGAGGAGCCGTGGAGCCAGGGCGTGTTCGACGCCGCCGGCAACGTGCTCGTCGATGACGATCCGGACAAGGCCGATCAGATGACGGCCACATGGTGCACGCGTGGTCTGCTTTGCAAGATCTATCCCTGCATCGATCCATCTGATGGCACGGATGACGCGATTCCCATCGACCAATACGATGGCAAGCATGACACCGTGTGGGACAAGGCCTATGCGAACCTCTCCAACTGGGAGCTCAAGAAATAATTGCTGCTCATGGTGGATGGCGCATCTCCCCCGCGCCATCCACCGGCTTAGATGGGAGTCCGGAATGGGAGCATACGGACCGCCTCCGGGCTTCTACAAGAACAGTCCTCGTGTCAGGATTTCCGAAGACTACTGCACGGGATGCATGAACTGCATTTCCAAATGTCCGAGAAATGACGTTTTGCGTGCACGAAAGGTCGATGGCAAGATCAAGGCGTGGGCACCTACCCCCGAAAACTGCGTTGGATGCGGTCGTTGCGTCAACTCCTGTCCAACGCATTCCATTAGCATCTACCTGGTCTGATATTGCAGACACCGCACGCCCTTGTCCATCCCCCAAGGGGCTCATGCGAAATCATCCAGGTTGTGCGTTACTCCCTCCTTTAGCGCGGCGTTCGGAGTGTTCCGGGCGCCGTGCGTCTTTTCGGTGATGTCATGGATGTCTGGTCGTAAGTTTGCATGACCCGTTCTGTTTTCCGGCTGGAAATGCTTCTCGTGATGCGGGAAAATATACAAATGTGCGCAAAACCCATGCGTTGCAGGCCATAAGGAGGTCCCATTGTCTGATTACGTCTTGAGCTGCGAATCGACCGTCGATTTGACTCCCGAGAAGATACATGAGCTCGGCCTCGAGTGCATCTACTTCCACTTCTACATCGACGGCGTCGAATACCCGGATGATCTGGGGCAGACGATTCCCTTCGACAAGTTCTATCAGGCGATGAAAGACGGCGCCGAGACCAAGACCGCCGCCATCGGCACGGGTGAGTATGAGAAGTTCTTCCGCTCGTTTCTCGAGCAGGGAAAGGACGTCCTGCACGTCTCGCTCTCCTCGGGCATTTCGGGCACGGTCGAGTCGGCCCGCATCGCCGCCAAGACGCTCGCGGACGAGTTTCCCGAGCGCAAGATCCATGTCATTGACTCGCTTGCCGCCTCGAGTGGCTTTGGCCTGCTCATGCAGGCGCTTTCGGAAAAGCGCGCGGAGGGCATGGGAATCGACGAGCTCGCCGAATGGACGGAGGCCCACAAGCTCAACGACTGGCATTGGTTCTTCTCCACGGACCTCACCTTCTACATCAAGGGTGGCCGCGTAAAGCCGATCAGCGGATTCGTGGGAAACATGCTCGGCATTTGCCCATTGCTCAACATGGATTCGCTCGGCCGTCTCATTCCGCGCGAGAAGATTCGCTCGAAGAAGAAGGTCATCAAGCGCATTGTCGAGAAGATGGAGCAGACCGCCGACAAGGGGCTCGACTACGATGGTCCCGTCTTCATCAGCGAAAGCGATTGCATGGAGGATGCGCGCGCCGTCGCCGATCTCGTCGAGGAGCGCTTCCCCAAGATGCGCGGAAAGGTCGAGATCTACAGCATCGGCACGACCATCGGTAGCCATACCGGCCCGGGCACCGTCGCGCTCTTCTTCTGGGGCTGCGAACGAGGTTTGTAGGTTTCCATGGCGTATCTCCTCGGTTGCGAGAACGTCCAGCTCGAGTACCCCACGGCGCGGCTCTTCGACTCCCTGACGCTCGGCGTCAACTCGGGTGACCGCATCGGCATCGTCGGGCGCAACGGCGATGGCAAGTCAACGCTTCTCAAGCTCCTGGCGGGCGTGGCCGAGCCGGATGGTGGACGCGTCGTGCGCACGGGCAACGTCACGGTTGGCATGCTCGCTCAACGGGACTCTCTCGATGATGGCGACACGGTTGGTCACGCGATCGTGGGCGATCGACCCGAATATGAATGGGCGGGCGATGCGCGTGTTCGTGCGATTCTTTCCGAGCTCGTGAGCGATCTCGAGTGGGACGCCGAGATCGGTACGCTTTCGGGTGGCCAGCGTCGTCGCGTCGACCTGGCCCGCGTGCTCATCGGTGACTACGACGTCCTCATGATGGACGAACCCACCAACCATCTGGACATAGAGGGCATTCACTGGCTTGCCGAGCACCTCAAGAGCCGATGGCGCGATAGCGAGGGCGCGCTTCTGCTCGTCACGCACGACCGTTGGTTTCTCGACGAGGTCTGCCTCGACATGTGGGAGGTGCACGATCGCGTCGTCACGCCTTTCGAGGGCGGCTATTCCGCGTACATCATGCAGCGCGTGGAGCGCCAGCGTCAGGCGCGTGTCGCCGAGGCCAAACGCAAGAATATCCTGAGGCGCGAGCTCGCCTGGCTTGCCCGCGGTGCACCGGCGCGCTCGACCAAGCCGCGCTTTCGCGTCGAAGCAGCAGAAGCGCTTATCGCCGACGAGCCGCCGCTGCGCAAGAAGGTCGAACTGCGCCGCACGGCCATGTCGCGTCTGGGCAAGAAGGTCATCCACATACGCAACGCAAGTGTCGAGCTTGGCGGTAAGGAGATCGTCAAGCCGCTCGAGTGGAACATCGGAGCGGGGGAGCGCATCGCGATTCTGGGCGCCAATGGCGCGGGCAAGACGACGCTGCTCAAGCTCATCGAGGGCAAGCTGCATCCCACTCACGGGCGCGTCGAGATTGGCCAGACGGTAAAGTTCGCCGTACTCACCCAACAGCTCAGCGAGCTCGAAGACATGGGTGACGACCGCGTGCGCGAGGTGTGCAATCGTCACAAGATCTACGTCGAGATGGCTGATGGCAAGACCATGTCTCCCATGCAGTTACTCGAGGAGCTGGGTTTCGAGGCAGATCAGCTCAGCTGTCCCGTGCGTGACCTTTCGGGTGGGCAGAAGCGCCGTCTGCAGCTCATGCTCATTTTGCTCGATCGTCCCAACGTGCTCATCCTCGACGAACCGGGAAACGACCTCGATACCGATATGCTCGCCCAGCTCGAGACCCTGCTCGATTCGTGGCCCGGGACGCTGCTCATCGTGAGCCACGATCGTTATCTGGTCGAGCGTGTCACCGACGACCAGTACGCCCTCATCGATGGCGAGCTTATCCACATGCCCCGTGGAGTGGATGGCTATCTCGAGGAAATCGAGCGCAGGAGGCGAGCGGAGCCGGGGCAGACGAGCGCGCCGGGGACAAGTCGACGCGCCGATGCGGCCGTCCCCCTGCAACGCGAGCTGCGCGACCTCAAGAAGAAGCGCACGTCGGTCGAACGCAAGATGGGCACGGTACGCGGGAAGCTCGAGCGCGCGCGTGCCGAGCTGCTCGAGATGGATGGAACGGATTATGTCGCCCTCGGCGAGCAGCAGGCAAGAATAACGCAGTTGGAAGGTGAGCTCGCGACGCTCGAGGACGCATGGCTCGAGTATTCCGAACAATTGGGCGAATAGTCCTTCCATCAGCTATCTCTGTGTGCATTTTGCAGAGCGCAAGGTGACATTTTGCGGTTGTGCTAGGATACGGAGCCATACATGCCCGGCATGGTGCTTCGCATGCCCGGCTCGAACGTGTACCCGACCAAACGAGGGGTTATGGGAGAGGATCGCCGATCCAATCGAAATCGCGCCAACGGCAACAGGAACAGACACGGTGCGCGTGACGGCTATCGTTCCGGTACGGGCAGGAGGCCCCAGCCCGGCTCTCAGCGAAACGCCCGCTACAGTGCGCAGGGCGGCAGTGCCCAACGCAGGTCGTCCGAAGGCGCGCATGGCGGTTCGGACCGAACTGGCTCACGCGGCAAGAGGCAGCGGCCGGCTTCGCAGGCAGGTTCCCGAAACGAGCTCCAGTCCGGTGCGCGTCGCTCTCGCCAGGACGTAGAACGCGCATCTTCCGACGCGCGCGTGCGCTCCCGCTCTCGTTCCCAGAATCGCGCCGCCTCCCGCAGCCGGGCCGAGGTTCGTGGGCACGCGGATGCGCCGCGCCGCGATGGCGCGCAAGCGCAGCGGACCGTAGAAGAGTACGCCCCCAACAAATACGTCGGTCGCAAGCGCGGCATGTCCCGGGGCAAGAAGATCGCCTTGGGCATTGCCATCGCGCTCGTGGTCGTGCTCGCATGCGGCGGTATCGCCGTCGCCCTGTGGTACAACAACATCGCGAACAACATCAGGGGCAACCAGGACATCACGAACCTCGCCGCTCCCGCGGCAAACGAGCCGTATTACGTGCTTCTCATGGGCAGTGATGCCCGCGAGGGGTGGGAGCCCGTTGACGAGAACAACGATGGCGAACGCTCGGATTCCATCATGGTCGCACGCGTCGACGAGAAGGCCCAGCAGGTCGATATCATTTCCATACCACGAGACCTGCGCGTCAAAATCGACGGTCATGGCTACGGCAAGATAAATTCCGTGATCGAGTACGGCGGATACAATCTGCTCGTAAGCACGCTCAACGACATTTTCGACATCAAGATCAACTATTACGCAATCGTCTATTTCCAGGGCTTCCTCGACCTGGTTGACACCTTGGGCGGCGTGACCGTCGAGGTTCCCGAGGGAACGGCCAGCTTTGACATGGACGAGAATCTGAATACGGTCGAGCCGAGTATCATCCTCCCTGCAGGTGACGAGGTTCTTCTCAACGGCGAGCAGGCGCTCGTGCTCGCTCGCTGTCGCCATGGATGGCCCCTTGATCAGGGCGCCTATGCCATGGGCGATTACCAGCGCACGCTCAACCAGCGCAATCTCATCAAGGCCATCGCCAAGGGCGTGCTCGCGCAGGATGTTACCCAGTTGCCAGCCCTCGTCGAGAGTCTCTCGAAATGCGTCGAGACGAACATGAGCGTCGACAAGATCGTCTCCTTGGCCATGAACATGCGGGGCATGGACATCGAATCGATGGAATCGGCCCAGCTGCCCATCGGCGCGTCGACCATCAACGGCGACTGGCAGGCGGTCATGTACCAGGACGTCTTCGCCGTGCTCGACGAGAACTTCAAGAGCGGCACGCCCCTGTTCGAGAACCTCGATAACTTCAATCCCGAGTTCAACGACGATGACGTCAACGGCAACTACATCGACGGGCCTCTCTACGCGTATACGACGTATACGGCGCTTCACGGAAGTCCCTATTCCGCCGGTTACACTCCCTCGTCAGCTACCGAACGGGCCATTCGGGAGACCTCGAGCGGTACCACGAGGAGCTCATCATCCACGAGGTCGTCGAGCAACTAGCCATGCGGGAAACGGGCCTGACCAGACGATTGTCGCTGGGGCGCTTTTGTCTGGTTGCCCCTCTTGCACACGTCTCCGGGCAACCCATCGGTAACGGTTCATTGTCCATCTTGGTAATCGCAGGATAAATGGGGCAATATAGTCGCCATGTTTTCAATTGCGGATGCAGGCAAGCCGCACGATGAAGGGACCATTTCATGTCCGATACCACGACCGGCAACTCGTCAAGGCGCTGCAGCTTCTGCGGCAAGACCGAGGAGGAAGCCGGCGGCGCGCTTGTGACGCTGCCTCCCAACACACCCGTATGCCCTGCCTGCCTCGAGCGCGAGGTGAACAAGATGTCCCAGCTCTTTGGCTTTACCATGCCGGGACAGGGTGGCAACGGCGGTGGCGGCGATAACCCGCCGCGTACGACGACCGACGAGAAGGGCAACCAGATCGAAGAAGTCGATGGCGAGCCCGTCGATGGCGACAATTCCAACGGCAACGTGGGCAATCCCCCCTTTGGCGGCTGGAGCCCCATCGGGTTCTTCACGGGCAGCGGTAGTGGTAGTCCCTTTGGCATGGGCGCACCCGTGCAGCAGCCCAAGCGTAAGGAGGGCGAGCCCGTGATGGCTCCCGTCCCCAAACCCCATGAGCTCAAGGCGCAGATCGACGAGTATGTCGTCGGTCAGGAGCTCGCCAAGAAGATCGTGGCCGTCTCGACGTACAACCACTACAAGCGCTATGACGCTACGCAAAAGAGCGACGTCCAGATCGACAAGAGCAACATCCTCATGCTCGGTCCCACGGGCACGGGCAAGACCTACATCATCAAGACGCTCGCCAATTTGCTCGACGTGCCCCTGGCCATCGCGGACGCGACCACGCTCACCCAAGCCGGTTACGTCGGCGATGACATCGAGAGCATCATCACCAAGCTCATCACCGCGGCCGATGGCGATATCGAGCGTGCCGAACATGGCATCGTCTACATCGACGAGATCGACAAGATCGCCAAGCGCAACGGCGGCCCCGAGGGTACGGGCGGCGGCCGTGACATCGGCGGCGAGTCCGTGCAGCAGGGCCTGCTCAAGGTTCTCGAGGGCACGACGATGGAGGTGCCGCTATCCGGCGGCATGAAGACACCGTTCTCGCAAAACGCCACCATCGACACGAGCAACATCCTCTTCATCTGCGGTGGTGCCTTCCCGGGTCTTGACGCCATCATCAAGAAGCGCCTCAACAAGAGCGCGGGTATCGGCTTTGGCTCTGCGGTGCGCGAGAACTACGACGAGGATCGCGACATCCTCAAGAACGTCAAGGTCGAGGACCTAAAGGAATACGGCCTCATCCCCGAGTTCCTTGGCCGTCTGCCCATCCTGTGCACGATGGAGGCCCTTGACGAGCAGATGCTCTTCGACATTCTCGTCAAGCCGCATGACGCGCTCATCAAGCAGTATCAGGCGCTCATGGCCTTCGATGACGTCGAGCTGGAATTCGACGAGTCCGCGCTGCGCGAGATCGCGCGTCTGGCCCTCGAGCAGGATACGGGTGCCCGCGCCCTGCGTGCCATCATCGAGCGTTTCATGCTCGACATCATGTACGAGGTTCCCAAGGACGACACCATCGGGTCAGTGGTCATCACGGGCGATTACATCAAGGGCAACGGTGCCCCGATCATCCGTCCCCGTGGCCAGCAGGCGCTGCCCGACACGTCAGACAGCTTGCTCCCCGAGGCCGGGGCAGAAGAATCCGTAGCGTAAGTTTTGTAAGCAAGCGCGCATCAGGCTTGCCAGTCGATTGCACCCGAAGCGGCGCCTGATGCGCGCTTGCTATCCTTCGATAAGCCCCAGCTTTACGCAGGCGTTCCAGATGCCGTCGTCATCGACGCTCGTTGTCACGAGATCGGCACGTTCCTTGAGCTCGGGTACGGCATTGCCCATGGCCACGCAGGTCCATTCAGGACGAAACATGTCGACGTCGTTGGTGCCGTCTCCAAAGACGATGACGTCTTCGATGGGCGCATCGAGCAGCGCCATCATCTTGCGTATGCCACGCGCCTTATCCGTCGGCTCCACGTACACGAGTTCGTCCGAGTAACGTGCCCATGTTACGCCGGTGAAGTCGATTGACCGCTCCTCGCCGGTCTTGCAGGGGACGAAGATCTTGTAGATGGGGTCGAGTGTATCGATATCGAGCGTGGGATCGATGATGGGAGTGTAGTAGAGGTTGCTCACGAGGTTCGCATAGCGCTCGTCACGTGTCAGGCAGGTACGCGCGTTCTCATGGTTGACGGCCCATGCCCATCCATTCGTGTCGAGGCGATGAACGAAGGCGCGCGAGGGTGCCAGAGGCATGCCCTCGATGGAGACGAGTTCGCCATCGATGGTGATGGAGTTGCCGCCATCGGCGACCATGGTGTCGATGTTCTGGGGCGCCAAGACGGCAAGTGCGTCCGATTGCAGGCGTCCTGTTGCGAGTGCGACGAAATGGCCGTTTTCACGCAGCTTGTCGAGTGCGGCGCGCGCGGAAGGCGGGATGGCATCAAGCGCGCGCGAACGCAGCGTTCCGTCGTAATCGAAAAAGCAGTATCTGCGTCGCATGGCCCTCCAATGCCGGTGAGATACCCTATTGTCTGCAAGGTTCCACGCCCGTGTCAATCTGCTAGAATGTCATCCGCTGCGCTGTGGGCCGTTAGCTCAGTTGGCAGAGCAGGGGACTTTTAATCCCAAGGTCTAGGGTTCGAACCCCTAACGGCCCACCACCAAAGCAGCAAGTCATCCTAAATATTGCGCGAAGCCGCCGGACGATTACGAGCATCTTGAGCAAAGCCGTGATGAACGCGATGCGATCTTGCGAGGACTGCCTGAGCGCGCGTTCTATGCGCGCGAGTTTCCCTAAAGGGACTAGCTTCGCGTCGCCGCACGCGGCATCGCGCGAGACGCGGGTCGGGTGCGAAAGCAAGCTCGTAATCGTCCGGCGGCTTCGCATGCGTCTTTCGTTTAGTGCTATCGTAGAGTGCATGTAAAAGGGGATGATTATTCACATGGGCCTTACCAGAAAGCAATGGATGATGCTTGTCGTCATCGTAATCGGTACGTTCGTCACCATTCTCAACCAGACGCTCGTCACACCGGCGCTTCCCGCCATTATGGCCGAGATGTCCATCGACGCGGCGACAGGCCAGTGGCTTACCACGGGCTTCACGCTCGTGAACGCCATCATGATTCCCATTACCGCCTATCTCCAGGATCGCTTCTCGGTACGTCGCCTCTTCCTGTTCTCCATGAGCGTCTTTGCTGTGGGCTCCCTGTTGTGTGGTTGGGGCCCGGACTTCGGCGTTCTCCTGGCCGGTCGCCTTGTCCAAGCGATAGGTGCGGGCATACTCATGCCCATGTCGATGACCGTCCTGCTCGTCATGTTTCCCGTCGACCGCAGGGGCTCGGCCATGGGCGTCTTCGGTCTCATCATCGCCTTTGCTCCGGCAATCGGTCCGACGATTTCGGGCATCATGGTCGACACGATCAACTGGCATGTCATGTTCTACGTCGTTGCGGCGCTCGTTGCCGTCGTCGTTGTGGCGGCTGCTTTTCTCATCGAGCAGCGCAGCCCCAAGACCAAAGGCGATGCGACACTCGACCCGCTTTCCGTCGTGCTCTCCACGCTTGGCTTTGGCGGTTTGCTCTATGGATTCAGCGTCTTTGGCTCCAACGGCATCGACCTTGTGAGCGGCATCACCATTCTCGTCGGCTGCGCATGCATCGTCTGGTTCTTCTTCAGGCAGCTGCATCTCGAGACGCCGATGCTGCGCGTGCGCATACTCTTCAACCGCAACTTTCTCATCGCGACCATCATCGGCATGCTCGTTCAAGCGTCCCTGCTCGTGGCACCCGTGCTCATGCCCATTTACGTGCAGGATCTTCTGGGCTACTCCGCAACGGTGTCCGGTCTTGTCATCATGCCGGGTGCCATCATCATGGGCATCATGAACCCCATTGCGGGGCGCATCTTCGACAAGCATGGTGCACGCGCCATGGGCATCATTGGCATGCTTCTGCTCGCGGCAACCACGCTGGGCTTCGTTTTTGTCGGTACGAACACGTCAATTGCCGTCATCACGATTCTGTTCGCCGTGCGCATGTTCTCGATGGCGCTCGTGAACATGCCCATCACCACCTGGGGTATGAATGTGCTCGACACCAAGTTCATGAATCATGGCACGTCCATCAACAATACGCTGCGTCAGGTTGCGGGCTCGCTCGGCACGGCGCTCGTCGTCTCGATCTACACGGCGGCCCAGGTGCAGATCGGTGGTCCCAATCCGCCGGTCGAGGCATCCATGACCGCGTTTAACATCGCGTTCATGATCTGCACGGCGCTCGTGCTCATTGGCGCGGTCCTCACCATCATCTTCGTCAAGGGCAAGCCCGGCACGATCGAGGCGACGGGTGCCGAGGGCGAGACCGTGCGCGAGCGCGGTGTTGCCGGCGAGAATAAGACCCTGCTCGAGCGCATCATGAAGCGCGATGTGTACGTACTGCGTAGCGACGATACGGTGCAGGCAGCCATGCAGCTCTTCATCAACGAGGGCATCAGCGCCTGCCCCATCGTCGACCACGATGACAAGCCCGTCGGTTTCATCTCCGATGGCGACATACTCAAGAACCTCGCACGCAACTCCAGGTCCTTCATGGATCCGGTAGCGCTCATCGCCATGACGGCGCAGGACAAGCGCGGTTACGACGAGAAGCTCGAGGAGCTCATGGAAAAGCCCGTCGCTTCCATCGGTACGCGCAACTTCCTGAGCGTCAACGTACACGAGAGCATCGACGAGGTATGCCGCGTGTTGGCCGACAATCATCTCAAGAAAGTGCCGGTCATGGAGGATGGCAAGATTTGCGGCATCATCAATCGCAGCGACATCACCCGCTATTCCATGGAGGCATATCTCGAGGGCCGTCCCGAGGACGCGGTCCATTGCGAAGCCGAGGGTGGCGAATCCAAGTGCGAATGCGAGCCCGAACACGTATCATAGGGCAGTACACGTACGTTGATCGTGAGGAAGATGGCTAAGACGGTCGCGATAGAGGCAAGCGCAGGTGATGCGACGCTCGTCGTCGACTTCGACGCGTTCTCGTACATGCTTGACATCGGCGAGGCGATGCTCACGTCCGGCGCCGACGTTCATACCGTCGAGCACATGCTCGCGCGCATGGGAAGGGCCTACGGCGCCTACAAGATGAACGTGCTCGTCATCACGGCCGTCATCATCGTGACCATCACGCTTCCGGGCGATATCGAGAAGACGATGTCCCGACGCATCGCCAATGAGGGTTCGACTGACTTCGATCGCCTGGAGGCCCTGAGCAAGTTGTGCGAGGAGTGCTGCCAGACACCTCTGTCGGCCCAGGAGTTGCGCAGGAGGCTCGATCGCATCAAGGGCAAGCCCTTTCCGAAGCTGTCGTTGTATCTGGGTGGTGCGCTATCGGCCGGTGGGTTTGCCATCTTCTTTGGCGGCACCATTCTCGACGGTATTGCGTCGGCTGTCATCGCGCTGTTCGTGTGTGTCGCGCTCAAGTACTTCCGGCCCATCACGCCCAATACGATCGTCTTCAATTTCGCCACTTCGCTCGTCACCGGCCTGATCATCTGCCTTGTCGCCAGGCTTGTCCCGCACATGTCCATCGACATGGCAATCATTGGCGTGATCATGCTTTTGATTCCCGGTGTCGCCATTACGAACGCGACGCGCGACATGCTATCGGGCGACACCATATCCGGCGTCATGCGTTTCATCGAGAGCCTGCTGTGGGCCACGTCCCTCGCACTCGGTTTCATGGCCGCGCTCTGGATTGCGTCGTTGGTATAGGGGTGACGGATGGATTTCCCCTTTCCCATAATGCTCCTCGTCACGCTCATCGCGTCGCTCGGCTTCGCGCTGTTCTTCAACGTGAGCAGGCGGCGTATCATCCCTGCAACTCTTGGCGGCGTGTTCACGTGGGCGATCTACTATGCGCTCTCTCTGTACATCGAGGGCATCTTCATTCCCGTCGTGATCGCGAGCATCTTCGCGGCCGTATTCGCCGAGACGATGTCGCGCATCACCCACACGCCCGTGACTGGCTTCTTCATCATCTCGGTCATCCCGCTCATTCCCGGGCGCGCCCTGTATTACACGATGTATAACGCGGTGAGCGGGAATCTATCCGCATGCGGGGAGTTTGGCATCATGACCATGTTATATGCGGGTGGCATAGCCGTTGGTATCTGCGTCGTCACCGCCGTGGTGCAGACTTGGGACGTATGGGCTGCCGACAAGGCAAAGCGCATTGCGAAGATGGTGAGGAAGCAGACGCACCGCAAGGCCTGAGAGCCTATAATGGCCGTGTTGACTATGCGCTTGCATACCCGCTTACATCCTTGCGTTGGGAGAGGTCATGCACATCACCAAGCCACAACACCAGACGCCTTCCGTCATGAACTGTCCCATGCTGCAAATCGTCACGGGCTGCACGCATAACAAATGCCATTTCTGCAGCATCTTTCGCGACGTCGAGTTCCAGATGTCGCCCATCGAGGAGATCGAGCAGGACCTCGACGAGCTCGCGAAGACCATACGTCCCAACCAGCATCGCATTAACCTCACGGGTGGCAATCCATATGCGCTTTCGGCGCAGCGTCTCGTGCCCATCCTCGAACTCGTCAAGGAGAAGCTCCCGAGCATCACGAGCTTCGGTGGCTTTTGCCGCATCGCCGATATCCAGAACAAGAGCGACGAAGACCTCAGGTTGCTTGCCTCGCACGGCGTCGACGACTTGAGCATTGGCGCCGAGAGCGGTTATGATCCGGCGCTCGCGTTCATGGAGAAGGGGCATACGGCAGCCGACATCGCCGAGCAGGGCAAGCGCCTGCATGATGCCGGTATCGACTTCACGTACTTCTACCTCACGGGCATGGCCGGCGCCGGCAAGGGGCAGGAAAACGCCATTGCGAGTGCCAAGGCCTTCAGCGAGGCGGTTCCGGGTCATATCCTCATCGTGACCATCACGCCCACTCCGGATTGGCCGCTTGCCGCGGACATCGCCGCGGGGCGCTGGGAGGCTCCGGGCGAAATCGAGATGATCGAGGAAATTCGCACCTTCATCGAGAATCTCGACTGCAAGACGTACGTCAACTGCTCGCACGACACCGACATCGTTCGTTTCGAGGGCCTGGTGCCCAAGGACCAGGAGAACATGCTCAAGCTCATCGACGATCGCCTTCCCAAGGTCAATCCGGCTGCGGCACGTAAGATGCGGGAGTTCATCCACAAGGCGACGTTTTAGGGGGGGGGCGGCTATGGAGATACCGATAGGGTACGTGGCAGGCGAAGCGCTCGCGAGCATCCCGCCCATCGACGGATGCTCGTTTGCGTTGCTACGCCCTGCGCAGGCCATGGACGATTCGCATGCCGATGCCTATCTCGTGCGCATCGATGCCGCGGGCGAGATGAGCCCCATCGCCTTCATCGACGGCTCGACCGGCGCCGCCTATCGCTGCGCCTGCATGCCGCCCGACGGACAGCCCAATCCACGGGACGCGGGGGAGGAGCCGCTCGTGAAGCTCGTGGGCGATGTCGACGGCGAGACGGGCCAGCTTGTCATCAAGCAGCCCGAGGGCCATTGGCGCCGGTACAGTCGCTGGGATCGTCTGCCCAAGGCACCCGCGACGCAGCCGCGTGCCGTGGTACGTACCTTGCCCCAGTGCGGATGCGGCGGATATCTGGGCGCCCCGATGATGTTCGACTCGTTCAACGAGATGCTCGCGTACTTCTTCGTCGTCTTCTCCGACGCGCAAGCCGTGAACGCAAAGCACGCCTCCATCCTTAACGGAGATGCCTGCGCCATCTAGCGCCGCATGCGGGAATTTGGTGGTACCATCGCCTGCAGTAGGCGGCTTTTGGAAGGAGAGAGGCGGTCATGAGCGAACTCGTGCGCTTTTCGGTGGCGATGCCCGAGGACCTGATGGACGAGCTCGACAGGTACACGGCGCGACGCGGCGTCGCGAAGAACCGCTCCGAGGCCATTCGTGACCTCGTGCGCGGCGCGCTCATCGCCGAGCAGGTCGAGGACCCCGATTCGAGTATCTTCGGCACGCTCACCATGGTCTTCAACCATCATTCCAACGATCTGCGCGACAAGCTCGACGCCATCCAGCACGAGCACGTCAGCGAGATAGTCTCGACCGTTCACGTGCACCTTGACGAGGAGAACTGCCTCGAGGTGGTCCTCATGAAGGGGCAGAGCAGGGTGATTCGCTCGATTGCCGATGCGCTGCTCGGCACCAAGGGAGTACTACACGGCAAGCTTGTCGTAACGACGACCGACGCGGCCCAAACGCATGGGCACGACCATCCCCATAGCCACGAGCATGGTCATAGCCATGCGCATTAGGCGTTTGACTTCTCGTCCTTCTCGGTTGTCTGGGTAGAATCGGAGGTCTTGTCTGCTGTCTTGGCAGGCTCGTCTTCCTTGTCTTCCTCGAACATCTTGTCGACGCGATCCTGGAAGCTCTCGACCTTGTCGAGCACGACGCTTTTGTCGATATGATCGAGGTCGACGTCGCTGCCGGCCGCCTTCGCCCCGTTCTCGATGCCCTTCTTGGCCGCCTTGCCGGTTGCCTTGACCTGCTTGTTGATCTTCTTGAAGAGGACGGGACCGAAGAGGATGCAGACGATTGCCAGGATGATGAGCAGCTCGGGAAGGCCGAGACCGAATATTCTCATGACGGGTCCAAACTCTTGATGGCTTGCGAAGTGGGACACATGATACCCCAAGCCGCGGGCATCGGGCATCGATACCGCAGAAAGCCCATTTTCATGTGCCTGGTGCGATAAGATGGGATACGACGCAATTGACGGGTTCGCATAGCGACGGGGAAGGATCTCATCATGCCGGGACTACCGTTCGGAGCCGCGCAATCACATGACGTGCCGCATGAGCTGCGTACGTACGAACACGTGCGGGGAATCGAGTTCATCGAGATCGACCCGGATTTGCCCGCTCCCCGTTCGGCTGCGTACCGGCCAGTGGCCGGTGGCGCCCAGATGCTCATCAGGCGGGCGACTCCCGATACCGACGAGGTCAGCCTGGATGAGGACGAGGCACGCGGGCTCGTCGCCGCTTTGGATGCGGCGGGGCTTTTCGACTGGCAACGCGTGTACAAGCCCTCGCAGGGGAACTTCGTGGTCACGGCAACCGAATGGCGCATCGAAGTCGATTTCGACACGAGGATCGCGAAGCGCTCCTCGACGTTCAGGTCGGAGGGTGAAGACGAGTTTCCCGATAGCTTCGAGCATGTCGTCGGGCTGCTCGTAGGCGAAGCGCCGGAGTCCGAGAGTGTCTAAGAAAAAGGAAAGCAAGACGAATGCCATGCGCATCCTTGATGCCGCGCATGTCGACCATGTCATTCACTCGGTTGACGCGACGGGCGAGGACACGGGCGTCGACATCGCGCATCGCGCGGGCGAGGATCCCGACCATGTCTTCAAGACGCTGGTCACGCAAGGAAAGAGCGGCGAGCATCTCGTCTTCATGATTCCGGTGGCCTGCGAACTCGACCTCAGGAAAGCGGCTCGTGCCGCCGGTGAGAAGTCAGTCGCGATGGTGCGCTCGCGCGAGCTCTTCGAGCTTACCGGCTACGTGCATGGGGGGTGCAGCCCTCTGGGCATGAAGAAGCCCTTCCGTACCTTCATCGACGAGACCTGCATCCTCTTCGACACCATCTTGTTTTCGGGTGGACGCATCGGCACGCAAATCGAGATGAGCTTCGACGACCTTGCGAACATCATCGAAATCGAGGCGGTCGATCTGGTCGTCTGACGTGGCTCATTCTCTCCGGAAGTATATAATGGACGGCATGACGTACCGGCGCACCCGAGAAAGGGGCAATCATGGGAGAAGTCAAATTCTATCGCTGCGAGAAGTGCGGCAACATTATCACGAAGATCATCGACGGGGGTCCGATTCCCTTCTGCTGCGGAGAGAAGATGGTCGAGCTCATCGCAGATTCGTCTGACGGCGCGGTCGAGAAGCACGTGCCCGTCATCGAGATCGACGGGGAGATCGTCACGGTCAAGGTCGGCGAGGCACCGCACCCCATGCTCGAGGAGCACTACATTCAGTGGATTTGCCTGCACACGGAAAAGGGGTTGCAGTTCGTGAACCTCAAGCCGGGCGACGCGCCCGAGGCGGTTTTCGCGCTCGCGCCGGATGACGCGGTCATCGAGGCCTTCGATTACTGCAACATCCACGGCCTGTGGGTTTCCAAGCTGTAGTATCCAGCCTATCGTCGCAGCACGTCATCAAACGGGCGGTCGCCATGTGCGCGGTCGCCCGTTTTGCGTGTCTGGATGTCTTGTCATTCTTTTGTGAATTGTCCGCTGGCGGCGCATAAGCTGGTAGAATTGCCGCGTCGGTACGTATGGGCTGAGGTGGGCACGTGGTCGAAGAGCATGTGGGCAAAAAGCGCCGCAAAGAGGTGCGTCAGGCCATAACCATGAGCGAGGAGCTGCGAAAGACCCTTCTGCTGTGCATCGGGCTCATCGTCTTCGGCATCGTCGTTCTCCTCGTCCTCTTCGTCATCTCCTATCTTGGCCTCTTCGAGATTCCGCTCGTCGTGACCAATACGGTCCCCCTCGTCATCCTCGTCGTTCTCATGATCTTCGTCGCGCCCAAGGCAAACAGGTACTGGGCGCTGCGCGACGAGTACAAGGCGCATCTCGAGCGATACAACATCAGCAAAGATGACATGAGGGCCCTCAAGAACAACGAGCTCTAGGCTGTCCCCGTACGCAGTCATCGAACAAATCCGGTCGTGGCGGGAAAATGCCGTATAATGGCACCCGTTTGTCGTAAGCACGTGTATCGCAGATACGGGCATGCGTTGCCCCTGGAGTCGTCATGGAGTTTCTAGCAGGTTTCTTCGCGCCCCTCGCCACCGCCGACGGGTGGGCCGAGGTCGCCGTCCTCATGTTCCTCGAGCTGGCACTCGGCGTCGACAACCTCGTCTTCATCGCGATCACCTCCGATCGCCTTCCAAAGGACAAGCAGCACATCGGTCGCAGGCTCGGCTTGGCCGCCGCCATGATCATGCGCTGCATCCTGCTGTGTGCCGTGGTGTGGATCATGTCCATCAACGTCGTCGTGTTCTCGCTGCCCTTTGGCATCGAGGGCGGACGTACTGACCTCACGGTGCATGATCTCGTCTTCCTGCTCGGCGGCGCCTACCTCGTCTTCAAGGGGATCAGCGAGTTACGCGAGTCGTTCCATGCGGCAAAGCACGCTCCCACACACGACAACGTCGCTCCGCAACCGCGCAAGACGATCGGCCTCGCCCAGGCGGTCGTCACCATCATGATCATGGACATCGTCTTCTCGCTCGATTCGGTCATCACGGCGGCGGGTCTCTCCGGCCAGATCATCGTCATGATCATCGCGGTCATCGGCGCCGTGCTCATCATGATCATATTCGCCGATCCCATAAGCGAGTTCATCAACCGCAACTTCGAGATCAAGATCGTCGCGCTCGCATTCATCGTGCTCGTGGGCATCGAGCTTCTGTTCGAGGCGTTCCATGTCGAGTACATCGTGGGGGCGCCCCTGAGCACGTTGCTGTACGCGATGATGATTTTCGGTTTCATCGTCTCGCTTCTCACGATGGCCCAGCGTCACGTGCGCGAGAGGGCCATGACGGGCGAGACAGAGGAGGATGACGCTTCCCTTGAGTAGATTTATCACGACGCAATCGCAACTCGAGGAGCTCGCTCGCGAGCTCGAGGGTTCGAGCATGCTCGCCATTGACACCGAGTTCATGCGCGAGAAGACCTATTACGCGAAGCTCTGCCTGCTGCAGCTCAACAACGGAACGGTTTCCGCCATCGTCGATCCGCTCGCGGTCACGGATCTCTCGCCGCTCGTCCCCGTTCTCACCGACGAGAACTGCGTGAAGATATTCCATGCGGGCACGCAGGATATCGCGATCCTGCATCATGAGACGGGCGTCACGCCTTCCCCGGTCTTTGATACGCAAGTCGCCGCCTCGCTTCTGGGATATCCGCTTCAGGTTGGATACGGTCCGCTCGTGCGCTCGGTTTGCGATGTCAAGCTCGCCAAGGCGGATAGCTACACCGATTGGTCCAAGCGGCCGCTCACGAACAGCCAGATCAAGTATGCGCTCGATGACGTCGTGTACCTTCCGCGCGTCTACGAATGCCTGCGCGACGAGCTCGTCGGGAAAGGACGCCTCGCATGGTGCGAGCGTGACTTCCGCGCACTTGCCGACCCCGCGAGCTACGATGTCGATCCACGCGAGACCTGGCGCCGCGTCAAGCGCATTTCCTCGCTTTCGCGCGGGCAGCTCGCGATCGCGCGCGAAGTCGCCGCATGGCGCGAGCTCGAGGCGCAACACCGCAACCTTCCGCGCAAGTGGGTGCTTGCCGACGAGGCGCTCATCGAAATCGCGCGCAAGGCGCCCAAGTCACGTGAGGCGCTCTTCGAGGTGCGTGGGCTCGCCAACAAGCTCAACGGACGTGACGTCAACCAGATCCTCGATGCGGTGAGCCGCGGCAGGGATGTCCCGCAGGACCAGTGGCCCAAGCTCGAACGCAGTCCCAAGGGTGACGTGGAGGCCGATGGCGCCGTCGAGCTTCTCTCCGCCCTGCTCGAGGTGCGCGCAAAGGAAAACGACGTCGCCGCCCCCCTCATCGCCACGCATCCCGACCTGTCGAAGCTCGTGCGTGGCCATCGCGAGGGCCTGGCGCTCATGGAGGGCTGGCGCTACGATCTCGTGGGACGCGAGCTCATCGACCTACTCGAGGGACGCCTGGCCCTGTACCTGGATGCCGGCGTGATCAAGGTTGCACAGCGCTAGGCGCCGTCGTCTTCATATCGAAACAAAACGGTTACCCGACGCGCTCGTGGCACTGATATGATGGATGAGTCAAAACGATCGCGGAGGTGCGCATGTCTTTCTGGTTTCTCTTGATTGTCGTCACGATGGTGATTGGCTTCGGTACGCAGGCGTACATCAACTCCTCGTACCGCAAGTACGCATCCGTTCCCAACGAATCCGGCCTGACCGGCGCGCAAATCGCCCGTCGCATGCTCGATGACAACGGCTTGCAAGATGTCGAGGTCAGGCCCGTCGCCGGTTCGCTCAGCGACCACTACGATCCGCGTACGAGGGTCGTCAGTCTTTCGGAGGGCGTATACGACCAGGCCTCCGTCTCGGCGATGGCCATCGCCTGCCACGAATGCGGCCATGCGGTACAGCATGCCCGGGGCTACGCGGCCATGAAGGTGCGCTCGGCGCTCGTCCCCATCGCGAACTTCGGATCGAGTGTCTGGCTCATCCTCCTACTCATCGGCATCTTCCTCAACATGATGCAGCTATTCTGGCTCGGCATCATCTTCTACGCGTTTGCCGTGCTCTTCCAGATCGTCACGCTCCCCGTCGAGTTCAACGCCTCGCGTCGTGCCCTTGCCTACATCACGGGCACGAGCTCGGGTGCCGTCACGGCATCGACGCAGGCGCTTGCCATACCGGGTGATGCGACCGCCGTGGGATCGCGCACGGTTCTCAGGGCCGCTGCCCTCACCTACGTCGCCGCGGCTCTCACGAGCGTCTTGCAGCTGCTCTATTTCCTCGGCATGGTTCGCGGGGACTAGTCACTTGGTTTTCGTGTCACACCACTCGCGTATCATGGTCGCGTCGATATCGGCAACGCAAAGGCAGGCATGATGCAAGATTCGGAGCAGGGCTCGGCATATACCGTGACGCAGGCCATGAACGCCGCAAAGCGCGGGCTCGAGAAAATTCGCCTCACCGTCATCGGCGAGGTTTCCGAATTCAACGACAAGCCCGGTTACAAGGCCGCGTACTTTTCCGTGCACGACGACGGTTGCTCCATGCCCTGCATCATGTGGCGAGATCGCTATAACGCGAGCGGGGTCGTCTTGCAGGCCGGCATGCTCGTCGAGCTCACGGGCAATTTCTCGTGCTATCCGGCAAAGGGCCGCCTCCAGTTTTCGGTCGCCTCCATGCAGTTGGCGGGCGAGGGCAAGCTGCGCATGCAGGTTGCCCAGCTCGCGCGCAAGCTCGAGGCCGAAGGCCTCATGGACGCGAGCCGCAAGCGTCGCGTCCCGGCCCTGCCGCAGCGCATCGCCGTCGTCACCTCACCGCGTGGCAAGGCGGTGCATGACGTCATCCGCACCCTGCGTCGCCGCTATCCGCTGGGCGAGCTCCTCATCTGCGGCGTTCCCGTCGAGGGTGCAGATGCCCCGGCCCGCATCATCCAGGGCCTCGAATCCGCGTGGGCGGCAAATCCCGCGCCGGACGTCATCCTGCTCGTGCGTGGCGGCGGTTCCTACGAGGACCTCATGCCCTTCAACGACGAGTCCCTGGCGCGCGCCGTCGCGGCATCTCCCATTCCGGTGGTGACGGGCATTGGACATGAGCCGGACAACTCGATTTGCGACATGGTGTCAGATCGTCGTTGTTCCACGCCCACGGCTGCGGCGGAGGCCATCGCGCTTTCCACCGATGAGCTCTCGAGCAAGCTCTCGAACGCCCGGGATGCGTTGCATCGCTCTATCGATACCTACATGCAAGGGCATCGCGCTCGTCTTGAACGCCTGCTTGATCGTCCGCTCTGGCACGACGCGCATTACCTCACCGGCTCTTACTTCCAGACACTCGATGCCATGGAGGAGCGTCTGCTGCGCGCGATCCCGGACGCCCTCTCCGCAGACGCGCATATCCTGGAGTTGCTCAAGGGTCGCCTGATCGGCGTCGGCCCACGCCTATGCGAAGGCTTCGGGCGCGAGCTCGCGTTGTCTGCGGCAAAGCTCGACGCGCTCTCGCCGCTCAAGACCCTGAGCCGTGGATATTCCATTACGTATGCCGCAGATGGTCACTCCGTCATCGACAGCGTCGAACATGTCACCGCTGGTGATGCCATCCAGGTTCAAGTCCAAGACGGGCAGCTCGCCTGCACCGTCAACACAGTAGAAGGAGAAGCCCATGTCTGAGGAAACCACGACGCCGGCCCAGATTGACGACCTGAGCTTCAAGGAGGGTCTGGACGAGCTCGCGACCATCGTTCGCTCCCTCGAGAGCAACCAGGTCGAGCTCGAGCAGAGCATCCAGAGCTACGAGCGGGGAGTCGCCTTGCTCGCGTCGCTTCAGAAGCGTCTCAACGAGGCACAGCAAAAGGTCACCGTCTTGATGGGCGAGCTCGAGCCGGAAAGCGACGACAGCATCGACACCACCCTCAGCTGATCTTCTCGACAGCTTGACACTTCTGTGGCCGCTTGCGGCATCATCCGTATACGGCACCATCATGATATGAGAAAATGCAAGTTACGTATTTTGTGGTGAGGGCAGAAGAGGATATCGATGTACGTTCTGGTAATCAATGCGGGTAGCTCGTCTCTCAAGTACCAAATCATCGATTCGGAGACCGAAGAGCTCGTGACGCGTGGCCTGTGCGAGAAGGTCGGGTATTCCGACGCCTTTGTCCAGCACTGGAACAAGAACGACAAGCGCGTCTTCGAGGAGCCGATGGAAGACCATCTCGTTGCCGTCAAGATGGTCCTTGATGTGCTCGTCCAGGATCCGGACTCCGGCATCGAGAGCCTGGACCAGATTGGCGCGGTCGGGCATCGTATCGTGCATGGTGGGGAGAAGTTCAGCGAGTCCGTCCTCGCGGATGACCAGGTCATTGCCGATATCGAGCTCTGCTCGGAGCTCGCGCCGCTGCATAACCCGCCTGCCGTCCAGTGCATTCGCGCCTGCCGTGAAATCATGCCCGACGTTCCCCATGTCTGCGTGTTCGATACGGCGTTTCACCAGACCATGCCCCCGCGCGCGTACATGTACGCGATTCCATACGAGTTCTACGAGCAGTTTGGCATCAGGAAGTACGGTGCGCATGGCACTTCGCACCGCTATCTCGTGCAACGTGCCGCGGAGCTCCTGGGCGAGAGTCCCAGCGACCTCAAGCTCATCACCTGCCATCTGGGCGGCGGCTGTTCGGTGACCGCCGTCGATCATGGCATGTCGGTCGACACGTCGATGGGCTTCACGCCCCTCGGCGGCATCGTCATGGGCACGCGCAGCGGCGATATCGACCCCTCCATCGTCACCTACCTCATGGAGCAGGAGGGCTACACTCCCAACGAGATCATCACAATCCTCAACCGCCAGTCGGGGCTTTACGGCATCAGCGGCATATCCGCCGACATGCGCGATATCGATGCGGCGACCAAATCGGGCCTCAAGCGCGCCGCCCTGGCGTATGACATGTTCGCGAATTCGGCCAAGAAGATGATCGGCTCGTACATGGCCGAGATGGGCGGCGTCGACGCAATCGTCTTCTCGGGTGGCGTAGGCGAGAACTCCGAGCGCATGCGCCGTATGATCCTGGGCGGCATGGAGCCGCTCGGCATAATCCTCGATTACGAGGCGAACAAGGTCATGGGCGAGGAGCGCATCATCAGCGACGATCGCTCTCCGGTCAAGCTCCTGGTGATTCCCACCAACGAGGAGCTCATGATCGCGCGTGATACCGTGCGCATCGCAAACGAGGTCGCGACTGCTGTCTAGGTGGCGATTACTCGGTTCAAGATTGCATAAAATAATATATTAATTCATTATTTTTGCATAAAACCAAATTAATATTGAATTTATCTGAACAACGGTGCACAATAGCGCCTGAGTATGATTACGCACGCGAAGATGGGGAGCAGATGAAGAGAGCAGCAGTCGTAGGAGCGGCGGGATACGCCGGGGTCGAGGCGGTACGCATTTTGCTGGGACATCCCGGCTTCGAGGTGACGTGCATCACCTCGTCGGGCAACGAGGGCGAGCGCATCGCCGACCTGTATCCGGCGCTTTCCGGTATCTGCGACTTGTGCTTCGAGCCGCATGACGCGAAGCTCATCGCCCAGAAGTCGGACGTCGCGTTTCTTGCCGTTCCCCATACGGCATCGCTCGCGATGACGCCGGAGCTCGTCGCTGCCGACGTTCAGGTCATCGACTTGTCCGCAGACTATCGACTTGCCGATCCCGAGGTCTACGAAGCATGGTATGACGCCGAGCATACGAGCGTCGACTTGCTTGCCCAGGCCGTGTACGGTTTGCCCGAGGTCGCACGTGACGAGCTCAAGACCGCCCCGCCCGTCGTGGCCTGCCCGGGCTGCTATCCCACGGCGTCTGCCCTGGCGGCCCTTCCCGTCATGGAAGCGGGCCTCAAGGGAGAGGGACCCATCACCATTGCCGCGCTCTCCGGCGTTTCGGGAGCCGGTCGCAAGGCGACGCCCAAGACGCACTTCTGCAATGCCGACGAATCGGTTGGCCTCTACGGCCTGCCGCATCGCCATACGCCCGAAATCGCGCAGACGCTTTCGCGAGCTCGTCACCCGCGCGGCCCCTGCCGCGCCCCGCCGCAACCGATGTCGAGGTCATCTTCACGCCGCATCTCGTCCCGATGGTGCGCGGGCTGCTCTCGACCGTTTACATTCCGCTTAGCCGTCCGTGCTCCATCGACGAAGTGCACGCGCTCTACGTCGATCGCTATGCAGACGAGCCCTTCGTGAGCGTATGTCCCGTGGGCACCATGCCCCAGACTTCCTGGGTCGAGGGTTCGAATCGCGCGCAGGTGGGACTGCATCTCGCATCCGATGGCAAGGTGCTCGTCGCGAGCTGCGCCATCGACAACCTGGTCAAGGGCGCGGCGGGTCAGGCCGTCCAGGCCGCGAACATCGTCTGCGGGTTCGACGAGACGGCCGGCCTCGCGTACAGTTGCCCGGTGGTGTAGCCATGGTCGATATCGAATTCGTCTATGACGAGGGCGGCGTCACGACGCCTGCGGGTTTCAGGGCATCCGGCGTGCATGCCGGTTTTCGCAAGGATCCCAAGCGGCTCGATGCCGCGCTCGTGGTATCCGACGGACCCGACACGGTTTCCTGCGGCATGTTCACGAGAAACGTCTTCTGCGCCGCCCCCGTGCAGCTCGATCGTGAGTTGCTCGTGGATCACGAGCCGCGTGCCGTGCTTCTCAACTCCGGTAACGCCAATGCGGCGACCGGCGAACCTGGCCTGGCCATCGCGCGCAAGTCGGCTCAGGCCGCATGTCGGGCCCTGGGCCTTCCCGATGGCGAGGTCCTCGTCGCTTCGACGGGCGTCATTGGCGTCGAGTTGCCGTGGGTTCCCTTCGAGACGGGTATTCCTGCGCTTGTCGAATCCCTTTCGCCCGACGGCGGACATGATGCCGCTTGCGCCATCATGACGACGGACACGCATCCCAAGGAACATGCGCTGCGTTTTACCCATGATGGAAACGAGTATGCGGTTGGGGGCATGGTCAAGGGCTCCGGCATGATACAGCCGGATATGGCGACGATGCTCGCCGTCATCACGACGGACATGCCAGTGGCACCCGAGACCATGCGGTCGATTCTGCGGACGGCAGTTGACGTCTCGTTCAACAAGGTCACCGTCGATTCCGATACTTCCACCAATGACAGCGTCTTCTTCTTCTCGAGTGGCGTGCGCGCTCCCGTCGCCGACGCCGATGCGGCCTCGGTCGTGTTGGGCGAGGCAGTACGCATCGTGTGCGAGGACCTTGCGCGCCAGATCGCCGCGGACGGCGAGGGCGCGACCAAACTCGTGACCGTCTACGTGCGCGATGCGGCTAAAGGAGCCCAACGGGACCAAGGGCGGGGAGCGTTGCGGCATGGTCGACCCGCCAGCGAAAGCCGATGCTGACAAGGCGGCGCGCACCATCGCTAATTCGCCGCTCGTCAAGACGGCCATCGCGGGCCGCGATTGCAATTGGGGGCGTATCGCCGCGGCGCTTGGCCGCAGCGGCGCGCGCTTCGATCAATATGCCGTGGACATCGACATCATGGGCATGCCCGTCTTGCGTGCCGGCCTGCCCTGTGGTTTCGACGAGGATGAGGCGCTGCGGCGCTTCGAGGCCGACGAGATCGTCATCGAGGTCTCGCTTGGCACGGATGGCGATGCCGCAACGCGCGTGTGGACCTGCGACCTCACGCACGAGTACATTCACATCAACGCCGATTACCGGAGCTAGTCGGACGAGGAGAAGAGAAAACCATGCAATTTCGCAAGAAGCACGACGAAGTCGCCGTCGCCAACATTGAGGCGCTGCCCAACCAGCTTCGCTCCCAGGTCCTGCTCGATGCGTTGCCCTGGATCGAGGACATCACGGGCAAGACCGTCGTGATCAAATACGGTGGCGCGGCCATGGTCGCCGGCGAGCTCCGCGACGCGGTGGTCGACGATATCATCATGCTCAAGCTCATGGGCGCAAATCCCATCATCGTGCATGGCGGCGGCCCCAACATCAACGCCATGCTCAAGCGCCTCGACATACCCACGCACTTCGAGGGCGGTCAGCGCGTGACTGACGACCAGACCATGGAGGTCGTCAAGATGACGCTCGTCGGTCAGGTCAACCAGGATCTTGTGAGCGCCATCAACAGGCACGGCTCCGTCGCCGTCGGCCTCAACGGCGCCGACGCGAAGATCATCCAGGCCGAGCCTCTCGATTCCAAGCTCGGACGCGTGGGCAAGGTCAAGTCCATCAACACGCGTCTCATCGAGGACCTTCTCGCCGCCGATTACATTCCCGTCATCGCGACGGTCGGGTATGGTGACGATGGCGATTACAACATCAACGCCGATACGGTCGCCGGAGAGGTCGCAGCGGCCGTCGGCGCGCAGAAGATCGTCTTCATCACCGACGTCGACGGCATCTACAAGGATTTCGACGACAAGACGACGCTCATCTCGCGCATGGCGCTTTCCGAGGCGGCCGCCCTTGCCGACGAGGGCACGATGTCGAGTGGCATGATTCCCAAGATCAACGCCTGCGTGACCGCACTTTCGGCAGGCGTGCGCAAGGCGCATATCATCAACGGTACGGTCGCCCACTCGCTCGTTCTCGAGATATTCACCGATTCGGGTGTCGGCACGCTCATCATGCGCCATCAAAACGATTCGATGGATCCGGACTTCGTCGAGGCACCGGTGAGCAACTTCGCGAGTAAGCTCGACCAGTCGATCCAGACCATAGGAAGGAGCGAGTAGGGAAATGGGCAAGCAGTTCGATAAGGCACGGCAGCTCGATGACACCTACGTCATGCACACCTTTGCGCGCAAGCCGGTCGAGTTCGTGTCGGGAGCCGGGCAATGGCTCATCGACGACGAGGGAAACGAGTATCTCGACTTCCTCTCGGGCATCGGCGTCGTGAGCGTCGGGCACTGCAACACGCGCGTCACCGAGGCCGTCACCGAGCAGGCGAACAAGCTCCTGCACGTGAGCAACTACTTCTACATCGAGCATCGTGGCGAACTTGCCGAGCGCATCTCGGACATGCTTGCCCATGGCACGGACGGGGTCTGGCAGACTTTCTTCGCCAACTCGGGTGCCGAGGCAAACGAGGGCGCAATCAAGCTCGCGCGTCTGTGGGGCGCCAAAAACCTCGGCGGTGCCCACGGCATCATATCGGCCGAGAAATCCTTTCACGGCAGGACGCTCGCCACTCTGGCCGCGACGGCGCAGGATAACAAGCAGGACCCGTTCGCCCCGCTTCCGGCCGGCTTTGGGCGTACGCCGCTCAACGACGTCGACGCACTCGCGCAGGCGCTAGACGGCGAGGTCGATGGCACGCGCCCCTGCGCGCTCATGCTCGAATGCGTCCAGGGTGAGTCAGGCGTCTGGCCCTGCACGCTCGAATACCTGCAAGCCGCCCGCGAGATGACACGCGAGCGCAACATGTTGCTCATCGTTGACGAGGTCCAGACGGGATTCTGCCGTACGGGCTCGTACTTCGCCTTCCAGGCATACGGTATCGAGCCCGACATCGTGACGATGGCAAAGGGCATCGCAGATGGCATTCCCATGGGTGGTTTTGCAGCCAAGACCGAGCTCGCCTCGCTCATGCAGCCGGGTATGCACGGCACGACCTTCGGTGGTGGCCCGCTCGCCTGCGCGGCGGCGGACGCGACGACCAGGATTATGATCGAGGAGGGCTTCCTCGATCATGTCAACGAGATGGGGTCGTACCTGCGCGAGCGCCTGGCCGAGCTTCCCTTCGTAACCGACGTGCGCGGCCGCGGCCTCATGTGCGGCATCAGCCTGGACAAGCCGCTGGCAAACCAGGTGGTGCTCAATGCCCTGCGGCACGGTTTCGTGCTCAATGCCCCGGCCGCCGATATCATCCGCCTCCTGCCCCCGCTCATCATCGAACAGGAGGACATAGACGCGCTTGCCGAGGCGCTGCCGACCATCTACGAGGAGGTTGCACGATGAGTACGAACACGCTTGCCGGTCGCGATTGCCTGCGGCTG
>OGQJ01000874.1_pt1 | contig 30380 bp, 33 predicted proteins | sample 1553161 | NCBI WGS metagenome assembly OGQJ01 (sample SAMEA2579923, study PRJEB22360) | human gut metagenome | biome: human gut; feature: human-associated habitat; material: faeces | place: Denmark | collected 2008/2010 | reverse complement strand
TGACGGTAAAACTCCACTGGTTTTTCTGTTTAAGGTTGGGTTTTGTCCCAGCCTCGTGATATACGCGGTACCACCCTACATTATATTCTGATGCCTTAACGCGGTTGAACGCTGTCTTCTAAATAAAATCATCTCAAAGACAGAGCTCTCAGGTGAGAAAAACAGCTCTCTTCCATCAGCTTGCAACTAACGCTGACTCTCTAAAGCCGGTTGCTGTTTTATTCCTGTTCACAGCCATTGGTAATTTTTTAGCCACTGTGTGGAAATTCGTCATATTATAGAAACACAACTGTTATCTGTCAACTGTTTTTCGCGATTATTTTTCTGTTTTTATCAATAGAAAATCGCTAGTGTTATTCAGAGAAGATTTTGTGTAATACAGGTGCACTTTATTTGTTTTGCTTTCAGCTTACAAATCCTTCAGGATATCATCCATGTACTTATGCAGCTTTTCCAGCTTCTTGCGTACCATAACAGCCTTATCCGGGTTACGCGCCACAATCTGCTCGATTTTGCTGCGTTGCAGCAGGTAATCGTGTTCCATGCCACGCATGTAAGCACGCAGGTCGATAGCAGCAGGCTCAACCTGAACCATTTCGGATTCATGCATCTGCCACTCGGTACCATGGATTTCGGCGCAGTCACCAAAGTGCGGGATGTAGGTTGCCGTTCCCAGATTGCGTCCCAAAGAATCTGCCAGCTCCATAGCTGCATCAAGCTCGCCATGCGTAACGAAAAAGGCCTTAGGCACCTCTTTCATGCTGCTGTACCAGGCTAAAAGCTGTTGCTTATCCGCATGGGCGGAAAAGCCCTTCATATTGTAAATTTTGGCGTTGACTCTGATATCCTCGCCCATAATCTTAATGCGCTTAATACCTTCTATCAGCCTGCGTCCAATAGTGCCCTCCGCCTGATAGCCGGCAAATACTATGCTGCTGTCCTCACGCCACAGATTATGCTTAATGTGATGCAGAATACGTCCGGCATCTGCCATACCGCTGGCCGAAATAACAATCTTACTGCCCGGAATTTCGTTAATCGCCATGGATTCCTGCACCGTGGCTGTAAAGCGCAAATTATGCATAGACACCAGCCTGCGTCCCTGCATAGCGTAAAGCGCCCGCGCTTCCTCATCGTATTCCTCTGGATTCGTCATAGTAATCTGCGTAGCTCTGTTGGCCATAGGACTATCTACATAAATAGGAATCTCCGGAATTTTGCCTTCCGCCTGCAGCTTTTGGAAATAATACAGCAGTACTTGCGTACGCCCGACAGCAAACGCAGGAATGATAACGTTACCGCCACGCTCGACAGTATCGTTGATAATATTCGCCAGCTCGCCTTCCTTATCGTAAGCTTCGTGGATGCGGTTTCCGTAGGTAGATTCCGTAATAATAAAATCCGCACCGCCTGCTACCGCCGGGTCCTCAATAATCGGCTGATTCGGCTGACCGATATCGCCGGTAAAAATCAAGCGCGTCTTTTTATCGCCTTCAGTAACAGACATTTCTACAAAAGCAGAGCCCAGGATGTGTCCTGCAACGCGGAAGGTTACGGTAACACCGGGAACAATATTAAACGGTTCGCAAAAGCTGCGCAGCTTGAACAAATGCAAAGCGCGAGAAGCGTCATCAACCGTAAACAACGGCTCGACAATCTTTTTGCCGGCACGCATACCCTTGCGGTTGGCGTATTCCGCCTCACCCTCCTGAATGTGCGCACTGTCCGGCAGCAGAATCGAGCACAGCTCCTCCGTCGATTTAGTGCAATAGATGGGGCCGCGGAAGCCTTCCTTGACCAGCTTCGGCAACAGACCGCTGTGGTCAACATGGGCGTGCGTCAGCACAACAGCCTCAATCTCTCCCGGATGAAACAAAAATTCCTTTTCGTTCAGCGCCTTAATCAGCTTGGAGCCCTGGAACATGCCGCAGTCTACCAAAAACTTATGTGCGCCGACCTCCAGCAGATAACAGGAACCTGTAACGGTGCGCGTTGCACCTAAAAAAGTTATTTTCATCGCAAAGCCTCCATTCTGCAAGTAGTATTTTCAGTTATATTTTATAATTCTACAAAACGAAGGAAAAATCCTTTTTATAGGGGGGAATTAGTGGGATGAAGAAAAGAAGCAGGCTCTGAGTTTTCGCTCAAAATCTGCTTAATCAATCATTATATTTTAAATACGCTATTCATTCTCACTTCTAGGCATACTACGCTCAAGGTATTTTTTGATAATCTCTAATTGTTCTTCAACTGTTTTTGGCGAATCATCAAGGACGAATCCCTGAAAATCGTTATTTCTATTGTCACCTACAACTTGTTTTTCTTTTTCCATTACTAAGCGACTCCTCTTCATAAGACCAAATATATATTCACTAAAACATTTGACACACTGTAATATATGGCGTTATAATAGAATTATAATATGTAAACATTTTTTCACTAATAAAGGGATATAAAAATAAAATATTACCCGTCAAAAGCACTACCGCCAAAACACCTTAGTACTAACCTACCAATCTATTGATTACCACAAAACCGAAGCGTGAAAGCTTTTGATCTGATGTTTCAATGCAAATTTTTTAGAAAGGATTTTTATTATGAAAGACGTAAAGAGTACAATCAACGCCAACGGCGTAGAAATTCGCGTGGCAAGTTCAAACGAAGCAGATTATATTTCATTGACGGATATAGCCAAAAAGCGCAATCCTGAATTTCCGGCAGATGTTGTTAAAAATTAGTTACGTTCGAGAAGTACAATTGAATTTTTAGGATTATGGGAAAAGATTTATAACCCTGATTTTAAACTGGTCGAATTCGACCAGTTTAAAAATGCAGCTGGCGAAAACAGCTTTGTTCTAACACCACAAAAGTGGATAAGCACTACTAATGCTATCGGTATTACATCTAAATCTGGACGCTACGGCGGTACTTATGCTCATTCCGATATAGCATTCGAATTCGCATCCTGGATTTCTCCGGAATTCAAGTTGTATATAATTAAAGATTATCAACGATTAAAAGCTGATGAAAGCCACGCCAAGTCCCTAGACTGGAATATAAAACGCGAAATAACAAAATCAAATTACCGTATTCATACTGATGCGATAAAAGAGAATTTAATCCCTAATCTTACTCCACAGCAGATAGCTTGTAAATATGCCAGTGAAGCTGATTTGATAAATGTTGCTTTGTTCGGACAAACTGCAAAACAATGGAGAAATCAGCACTCTGAATCTAAAGGTAATATACGTGATGAAGCTACAATTGAACAGCTTATAGTTCTAGCCAATCTCGAAAGCTTGAACGCAGAATATATCAGGGAAGGAATATCGCCTGCTGAAAGATTATCCAAATTGAATAAAATAGCTATTTATCAGCTTAATTCTTTGTGGAATAACTCCCTCAAGAGTATAGAAAAACTAAAGAGCTTAAAATAAAAATATCAGAACGCTGATGGCAGGAGAATTTTGAGCATAATTCCGAAAGGGGTACAATTTGTACCCCTCTTAAACTACTCACACCTGACGGAAAAAGTAATTCAAATACTGTATTTAGTCGCAAAAACAAAAAGAACCGCATTCTCATGCGGTTCCTAAGTTTTAAATTTGGTCGGGGCGGCGAGATTCGAACTCACGGCCTCTTGTACCCGAAACAAGCGCGCTACCAAACTGCGCCACGCCCCGACATTTGTTATTGCTGTTCATCAGCAACGAATATGATTATAAAGCATCTTTAAGCTTTTGTCAACACTTTTTTTGAAAACTTTTATCCTTGGGTAACAACGCGGATGCTGGTAACCTCAAAAGCCTCAGCAATAGCCGGTAAAATCTCTCTTTCAATGTTGGTACGGTGCAGTTCGCTTTCAGCAACAAGCATGATACGGGTATCAGCATAGTTGATGTTATGCACCTTGCTTACCAGGCGCTTGAAGGTTTCCTCACCGATAATTTCCTTCAGCTTTTGCAGACGTGCAAACACCTCCGGTTTTTCCTTCTGCATACGTTCTTCCAAGGGAGAGAACGGCACAGTCACAACTCTGGCATCACGGGCCAGGACATAATTCTCCTCGCCTTCGCCAGGTACTACTAAATCGTCACGCATAATTCTTCCTCCATCTCTATATCTAACTAAATGAACCTGCATAACGCAGAATTTATTCCCTTTTATTATATGTCACAAGCACTTTTTCGTCAAGCAGCAGGATTTTTAGCATTTAACGAGAATACTATAAAAAATACTTTTAACGAGGGGTGTTCATATATGTCTATGAAAGAAGATTTTAAAAAATTTGCTATGCGAGGTAATGTTATGGATATGGCCGTCGGCGTTATCATCGGCGGTGCTTTCGGCAAAATCGTCAGCTCGCTGGTAAACGATATCGTTATGCCTCCATTAGGCATGGCGCTTGGCAAGATGGATTTTTCCAATCTGTTTATCAGCCTCAACGGCAAGGAATATGCTACGCTGGAGGCAGCAAAAAAGGCTGGTGCGCCTGTGCTCGCTTACGGCAGCTTCATTAATTCCGTACTGGATTTTCTGATTCTCGCTTTTGTCATCTTTATGATGATTCGTCAGATCAACAAGCTCACTCCGGAACCGGAGCCTGCACCGGAGCCACGTCTGTGCCCTTACTGCAAATCCGAGATTGCCGATGACGCAACCCGTTGCCCGCACTGCACATCTCATTTGGAATAACAGTTTACACTTTCGGCTGATATTCGGGATTTTTTCCTGCATATCAGCCATTTTCACTTTTATAAAGTCTTTTTCATTTGCTAAAAACAAGCTTATATTGTATAATGTAGATTATATATATCGCCTAGGCTGTTTTTCACAGCTTAAATTTTAAGGAGGTTATCTGATGTCTGTTTATGACGTGCTTATGGAACGTGGCTTTATTAAGCAAATGTCCCATGAAGACGAGATTAAAGAATTGTTAGAGAAGGAAAAAATTACCTTTTATATCGGCTTTGACCCCACCGCGGACAGTCTGCATGTAGGCCATTTCATCGCCCTGATGATGATGAGCCATATGCAACGCGCAGGCCATCGTCCTATCGTACTTTTGGGCGGCGGCACCGGCATGGTAGGCGACCCGAGCGGCAAGGACGAAATGCGTAAAATGCTCACTCCGGAATTCATCGCTCACAACATTGCCTGCTTCAAAAAGCAAATGAGCCGTTTCATTGATTTCGGTGAAGACAAGGCTATTATTGTCAACAATGCTGACTGGCTGTTAGACTTGAACTATGTTCAGCTGCTGCGCGAGGTTGGCGTACACTTTACCGTTAACCGTATGCTGGCTGCGGAATGCTTCAAAAAGCGTTGGGAAAAAGGCCTGACCTTCTTTGAATTCAACTATATGATTATGCAGGGCTACGACTTCTGGAAGCTGCACCATGACCATAACTGCATTATGGAGCTGGGTGGCGACGACCAATGGTCCAACATGCTTGCCGGCGTAGAATTAATCCGCCGCAAGGATCAAAAGCCTGCATACTGCATGACCTGCAAGCTCCTGACCACCAGCGATGGCCGCAAAATGGGCAAAACCGAAAAGGGTGCTCTGTGGCTTGACCCGGAAAAAACTTCTCCGTATGATTTCTATCAATACTGGCGTAATGTTGCCGACAGCGACGTAGAAAACTGCCTGTCCCTGCTGACATTCCTGCCGATGGATGAAGTTCGTCGTCTGAGCGCACTGAAGGATGCAGCTATTAACGAAGCTAAAAAAGTTCTGGCCTATGAGGTTACCAAGCTTGTTCATGGCGAAGAAGCAGCGCGTCAGGCGCAGGAAGCTACCGAAGCACTCTTCGGCGGCAATGCCAAAGACATGAGCAACGTACCGGCAATCGAAATTACCTCGGAAGATATGACTGCCAAGATTATCGATGTACTGACTGCCGCTAAAGTTTTCAGCAGCAAACGCGAAGCTCGTCAGTTAATCGCCCAAGGCGGCTTGACTGTAGCAGACACTGTCCTGCAGGATGCAGAAGCATGCCTGAGTGCAGACATGTTTGATGCAGATAAGAGCCTGTTAATCCGTAAGGGTAAAAAGAAATATTTCCGTCTGCTGGTAAAATAAGCCTTTTAAAGCCATCTATGCTCCTGACGGACTAGGTGGCTTTTTCTATGATTTCAAAATACAGACTACTCTTTTAATTAAGGTAGTAAAAAAGGAGCACTTAATGCAAAACGATAAGATAAACCTTTCATTAATCATTCCCATCGGCCTGATGTTATTTTCCTTTTTCTTCGGTGCCGGCAACTTAATTTTCCCGCCTGTTTTAGGACAGATGGCAGGTGAAAACATTTCCTGGGGCATGCTCGGCTTCTGCCTGAGCGGCGTTGGCTTCCCGCTTTTGGGCGTACTTACTATGGCTATGAAGCAAAGCGATAACCCGGACTCCATTGCTATGCCTATGCATCCCCTGTATGCCCGCGCCGTTACCATTCTCTGCGCGTTGGCTATCGGCCCGCTGTTCGCTATTCCGCGTACCGCTGCCGTTTCCTTTGACACCGGTATTCACAGCCTGCTGCCTGCTTCCTGCGAAACTATCGGCCTGCCGGTATACACCGTGTTCTTTTTCGTCCTGACCTATTTCTTTTCCATTAATCCGTCAAAGATCATCGGTCATATCGGTAAATTTTTGTCCCCCATGCTTTTGATTTGTCTGGCAGTTCTCGTGGTCTGCGTTTTCGTAAATCCTACCGGCAGCCTGAAAATGCCTAATCCGGACTTCGCTGCATCTCCGTTCTTCCGTGGCTTCCAGGAAGGCTATAATACCATGGACCTTCTGGCAGCAATTCTGTTCGGTTCTATTACTATCAAGGCTATTGAAGCTCAAGGCATTACCGATAAAAAGGTTCTGACCAAGCTCTGCTCTTATGCCGGCCTGATTGCAGCCTTCTTCCTTGCTATCATCTATGCAGCACTGGCTTACACCGGCGCACTGAGCATCAATGTTTTCGGTGTTATCCCCAATGGTGCAACTCTGCTCAGCAAAATCTGTACCTATTACATGGGCTTCGGCGGTCAGGTTGTCTTGGCTTTGATTATTTTCTTTGCCTGCCTCACCACCAGCATCGGCCTGACAACCGCTATCTCCGGTTATTTTGCCGAACTTAGCAATAACCGTATGCAATACGAGCGACTGGTATTCTTCGTCTCTGCTTTCAGCCTGGTAGTAGCTAACTTCGGTCTGGAAAACATCATCAAGTTCTCCATTCCTGTTATCTGCATGCTCTATCCGATTATTATCGCTCTGGTAATTCTCAACATCGGTCGTGCAATTATCCATGATGATCAGCTGACCTTCCGCATCTGCCTGATACTGACAACTATTTTCGCTGTTTTCGACGGTCTGCGCGTTGCCAACATCCGCTTCATGGCATTGGATAACTTTCTGGCGCAGAACCTGCCACTGTTTGACATCGGCTTCGGCTGGGTTGTTCCCTGCTTCGGCGGTATTGCTGTAGGCCTGCTGCTGAAGGCTGTAAGAAAAGCTAACTAATAAATTTATTCATAATCAATTAGAGAGTAAGGTGTAATTTATGTCTATCGAACAACAATGCAGCAATGCATCTTCCTGCGGACGCAGCAGCTGTGAAGGCTGTCCCTCCGCAGCAGCTGCTGAAAAAACACAGGCAACTAATTTCCGTGCGCAGCTCAATCCGATGAGCAGCGTCAAAAAGGTTATCGCCGTAGTCAGCGGCAAGGGCGGTGTAGGCAAGTCCCTCATCACCGGTCTTTTAGCAAGCAGTATGCAGCGCCGCGGTAAGCGCTGTGCTGTTTTAGATGCTGATATCACCGGTCCGTCCATGGGACATAACCTGGGCGTAAACGGCAAGGCAAAAGCCAACGAAATCGGTATTCTGCCTCTGACTGCTCCCTGCGGTCTGGAGGTGCTTTCTGCCAATATGTTTTTGAAGAATGATTCTGACCCTGTTGTTTGGCGTGGGCCTCTGCTCGCCGGTATGGTAAAGCAATTTTGGAGCGATGCCATCTGGACAAATATAGACTTTATGTTTGTTGATATGCCGCCGGGAACCGGTGACGTACCGCTGACCGTCTTCCAATCCCTGCCTGTTGACGGCATTATCATCGTAACTTCTCCGCAGGAGCTTGTTTCCATGATTGTTGCCAAGGCAGTAAAAATGGCACGCATGATGAACATTCCGATTCTCGGTCTGATTGAAAACTACGCTTACTTCCATTGCCCCGATAACGGCAAGGATTACGAAATTTTCGGCCCCAGCCATCTGGCAGAAACTGCCGATGCCTACGGTCTGAAGGTGCTCGCCCGCCTGCCGATTAACCCGTCCCTGGCAGCGGCCTGCGATGCAGGCAAGCTGGCGGACTGCCATGTAGCAGAGCTGGACGATTGCTGTGATTTTTTAGCTGATAATTTTCAGTAAGCATTTTTAAAGGGAGGCTTTTGTCATGTCTATAGAAAAGGTTCGTACATACTTGAAACAATTTAATGCAGATAATCGTATCATAGAGTTTGCAACCTCCAGCGCTACCGTAGAGCTGGCAGCACAAGCAGCAGGCTGTGAGCCTGCGCGCATTGCCAAAACCCTTTCCTTTAAGCTGCATGATGACAGCGTTATCCTCATCGTCACAGCAGGCGATGCTAAGGTAGATAACGCCAAGTACAAGCATTTCTTCTGCTGCAAGGCCAAGATGCTGACTGCTGACGAAGTAGAGCCTGATATCGGCCACGCTATCGGCGGCGTCTGCCCCTTCGGCATCAATGACGGCGTTAAGGTTTATCTTGACGTTTCCCTCAAACGCTTTGTAACCTTCTTCCCTGCCTGCGGCAGCCACAACAGCGCTATTGAGCTTACTCCGGACGAGCTGGAGCAGTACAGCGCCAACTGTCAGGGCTGGGTAGATTTGTGCAAAGGCTGGCAGGAATAAGCATCGATAACAACATCAAATTCAATTTTTAATACGCAGCAGATTCAGCGTCTGCTGTGTTTTTTTACGCATAAAAAGACCTCCCGTAAGCAGCTTTTACTGCTGACTGCAGGAGGTCATTTTTCATATGCTTGTAAATTTTTCACAAGCTATTTTTTCATTTTGCAAATCATCTGCGTCATAGTACCCATCGGGCAGAAGGTACACCAGGTTCTTGGCTTGAACAGCGCCATTACAACTAAGCCAAGCAGCATAGAAGTGAGCATTACGCTGTAAAAGCCAAAGGCATATTGCGCAACCCATGCCGAAGAGCTGCCTGCGGTATAGGCCCACGCCCAAGGAAGCTTAAACATCCAGAGCAGTGTCACTACCTCGCGCAAAGACTGCGCCTGCGTAGCTACAAGATAAGTCTGCCACAGCATATTGCCGAACATGGCCATAAAGAAGCATAAAAAGCCGAAGCGGAACCATTTGGCGACCAAAAACTCCTGCGTAGCGCGGTTACGCGACCACTTCCACTCGCCGCCCAGCTTTGCCAAAAGCAGTCCGCGTCCGCAGTAACGGTTGCAGAACAGCTTGTTGCCGCCAAACAGTGCCAACAAAACAGGCACCATAAAATCAATCATTCCCAGCCAGGCAAAAAGGATATTGAAAAAGCCCAGGACAAAATAAATTATCGGCCATAGCCAAAGATAATCATACCAATGCTGTACTTTCTTAGCCATCTGTTGCCACCCTGATGCTGCCTGCAGGACAGGTTTTGGCACAGATACCGCAGCCAACGCAGCGCTCCCTGTCCACTCTTGCAAAGCACCCCTTGTATATACTGATTGCCTGACGCTGGCACACCTGCGTGCAGGCACCGCAGGAAACGCATCTGTCCTCGTTTACCAATGCAAATCTTTTCATAATGCCACACGTCCTTTAACGCAAATACTTCAAAGCACTCTGAGCCGCAATAGCACCGTCATTAGTCGCCGTTACAACCTGACGCAGCACCTTGTCGCACACGTCACCGGCGCCATACACACCGGGAACAGCAGTCGACATATCGCTTTTCACAACAAGATAGCCCTTGTCATTAGTGATGCCCAAATCACGGCAGAAATCTGTTACAGGGTCCGCGCCGATATAGGGGAAGACGCCTTTTGCGAGCATCGTTTCCGATGCTCCCGTCTGTTTATTAAGCACCTTGAGTCCCGCAACGCGATTATTTTCGATAATAACCTCCTGCGGTACACGCCATGTCAGCACTTCAATCTTCGGATTAGCGGTCACCTTATCCTGCGTAATCTGCTCAGCGCTAATAACATCACGACGCGCCAGAATCGTAACCTTCGACGCAAATTCCGCAAGATACAGTGATTCCTCAAAAGCAGCATTGCCTGCGCCCACAATAATTACATGCTTATTGCGGTAGAACGCCGCATCGCAGACAGCACAGAAGCTGATGCCGCGGCCGATCATCTCCTGCTCGCCCGGAATGTTCAGCAAGCGCTCCACAGTACCGGTAGCGATAATCACAGCAGGTGCCGTAAACTCCGCACCGCTCGCACAGCGCACACGGCGCTCCGCTCCTTCAATCTCCAGAGCAGCAACCTTCTCATAAAGATAGGTTGTGCCTAAGGCCATCGCCTGCTCATAAATATCGTAGGCCAGCTGTGAGCCGTTAACATTCTTGATGCCGGGCCAGTTTTCAATCTCAAAGGTTTTTATCAGCTTGCCTCCGGGAGCAAAGGATTCCAGCACCAAAGTTTTCAAACCTGCGCGGCGCGCATAAACAGCTGCCGTCAGGCCGGCAGCACCGCCGCCGATAATAATCAGATCATAGCTTCTATCGGGAGCCTGCTCCACCGGCGGTTCGTTGCCCAACAGCTTTTCCAGTCTTGCCTGCAGGCGTTCCTTCGGCAGAAAGCCTGCGTAACGCGAAGCAACCTCGCCGTTCTTGATAAAGAACAGACCGGGAATAATGGTTATATCCATTTCCTCCGTCAGCTCCGGCTCCTTATCTATATCAATCTTCACGATATCTATGCGCTCACCCATCTCCTTAGCAATATCCTCCAGCACGTAACTGAGCATCTTGCAGGGACCGCACCAGGTCGCATAAAAATCTACCAGAAACGTTTTCTTTTCGGCCAGCATCTGCTTAAATTCTGCAGCTGTCGGGTTTACAATAATCGCCATTTACATCAGGCCTCCTTTGTAATAATGTATTCGTAGTTTATCTTATATCAGTGATGTCCGCCGCAGCCATGCTCGCCACAGGTGTGACCTTCGCCGTGTTCGCCGTGGTGATTGCATTTAACAGCGGGGTTGTAGTCCAAATTGCCTGCCAGCAAAGCCTCTACCGCTGCATCCGCGCTGCCGCTTACGCCGCCGTACAGCTTAATGCCTGCAGCAGCCAAAGCCATCTGTGCACCGCCGCCGATACCGCCGCAAATCAGAACGTCTGCCTTCAGCGCGGTCAATACGCCTGCCAAAGCACCATGACCTTGGCCGTTGGTATTCACAACCTCGGACGCAACAACTTTGCCGTCCTGCACATCATAAACCTTAAACTCCTCAGTATGTCCGAAATGTTGAAAAATCTCGCCGTTTTCATAGGTTACTGCAATTCTCATAATATCTTCTCCCTTTTCCTTGTATTTTTCATATAATTTTTGCTTAAAGCAATCAACACAGCCGCAGCCTGTACTGCTGCCGTTACAGAGCTGGAAATCTCCGCCTTCGATACGCAGCGGCCGTCCTTCCACAACAAAATCCGCCAGCTTCTTGCGCGCCGTTTCGTAAATGCGCTGCACTGTCGTCCGCGCAATCTGCATAAAGGCCGCGCACTGCTCCTGACTCATACCGCGCCTGTCAATCAGGCGTATCGCTTCGTATTCGTCAACGGTAAGAAGAATAGGCTCCTGATCTGCATTATTGTTTTGCGGTAAAAACTCCAGCGTTTGCGGGTAATGGCAAACCTTTCTGCATTTTACTTTCCTAGGCATCTGATTTTCTCCTCTCTAAGTCCATTATATAAGCGAAACGGGCATATGTCAATTATATTTTTGACATATGCCCATTTAAATTTTATAACAGCAAATATTCTACTCTTCTTCAAGATAAAATTCCCACACACAGCCGTCAGGACTTTCCGTACAATCAGGGAAGCAGCTCAGGCAACGGCATTTGATGCGCGCGTCAATCGTAGCAGCAAAACCGCTGTATTCGTAAATGCCGACCGATTTGCACGGATGATACGGCATACCCTTGCGGCTGCGCGCCGTCTGCACACGGCAGTCGCGGTTGCGGTAAACAAGCCTGTTGCCTTCACGAATGCATTCATGCTCGTTCAAATTGCCGTAAAAGCGATAGTGCAGCGCCTGCTCCAGGCCCTCAAGTCCAGGATTCTCCGGCAGCTGCAAAAACTCCTTGATGCGCTTGGCTTCAATCACAGTAAATCGCTTCCACGCTTCCTCATCATGGTACATGGCCTCCGCCATACCGAATTTGCGTTCAATCGACTGAAACCAGACACCATCATGCGCCAGCCAGTTTTTCGCGTAGAGCTCAATCAGCTCCAAAAGTTGTTCTTTGCTTAATTCCGCAAGATATTTATTGTACATGATGAATAACCTCCTTTGTGGGGGGAAATTATTTCCATTCAATATGTAATCTATTGAACCTACTGCTTATTAAGTGTTTTCACCATTACTACAATGGAAATTATTAAAAACGCTATTACTACTATCGAAATCAATTCTTGCATTTTCACGAAATCAGCGATACATTTTGCTTAAAATTATTAGTCCTCATACTTGTTATAAAAGATCATTTTCTTTATTATATCGCTAATATCATTCCCTCCTCTCAGTATCTTAATCATATCATATTATCTAACTTTTATTAACAATTGTTTTAATAGATGTATACTATCCCCACTCACTCCAAGCACCTCTCCACCATCTCTTTCAGCGTATACTCATCAAGATGCTCAAAGAAAAATGTCCGCTTAGGATTTAGCGGCAGCGACTTGCTCACCGCCAAATTATATTCTGCTCCCTTGGCAAAGTCCGTTGTCAAAAGCTCCGCCTTATCCTTAACCTGCGCCAGTAATTCCGCTCCAGCCTTACTGTTCACCAGCACCAGCGTAACGCCCTTATCATCATCAAATTCCGGGTACTGCTTATCTATTCCCCAATAATCGGCAATCGTGATATCCGCCAGGCTACGCTTATTATTAAACGCACACTCACCGCAGGACGGACGTATGCTGATATTATTCAGGAAAAGGCGCATATACGTTTCCTGCTGCTTGCTCGCTCCGAAGTGCTGATGCTCGGTAAAGAACAATGTCTCGCCCTGCTTCCAACCCTTCGCCTTATCGCGGAAATTCACCTGCACAACCGGCTCGCCTGCCTCCTGCGCCAGCTCCCGCAAATGCTTTTGATAAACCTTGGGACTAGGCACACCATGACAAACCACATCAATCGTCAAAAGATTCTCCGACGGCTTTACCAGATATTTCTTTAAACCGGCAATTTGGCAAGGCGTACCGCTGAACAGAACCTTTCTGCCTGCACGTAAAATTTGCCGTACCTCACTGTAAATCTTGCCGATTTTGCTCTGCACATATTTCGAACCACGCAGCTTAGGCAAATCGGCAAGGCTATCCACCAACACATGCTGCACATTAAGCTGTTCGTCCAGCGCCGCGCCAACCACAACACCGCCCTGCTTTAAGATTGCCTCAGCAAAAAGCGTGAACATTCCCCCACTGGAGCTAGTAAAGCGCACTGCATCATCGTTGTTCTTTGCACCATACACCGCAAGCAGCTCATGCTGCTGCGGTTTGTGCAGCATAGGGCAGACATTTTCACATAAACCGCAATCCATACACATTTCTTCGTTAACCTTGGGATACAAAAAGCCTTCCTCGTCCGCAGTCATTTTTATACAGCCACGCGGGCAGATATTGGCGCAAGCACTGCAGCCTGTACAGTTTTGCTTGCTGCTCAGCTCAATCATGTGTTTAACCTCCCTGTTGCCATAGCCTTTTACAGCTTATATTTCAGCATAAGACTCTGCTTAAGTGATTTTTCTTTTATTATATCACAAAAAAGCCCTCTTGCTTGCACTATCTGCGAGTTTGCCACTATGCGCCGACACTGCTTGACAGCGTAATTTCTAACGCACAAAAACAGAGCTGACTTTCGCAATTCGCCAAAATCAGCTCTTACTTTTTTTACTATTCTCTTATCACTCCACGCTCAATCACAAAAATCTGCCGGTAATACTGTTTGCGTTTGCTTTAATCTCTGTCGGCGTTCCGCACGCCACAAGCCTTCCGCCTGCATCACCGCCGCCGGGGCCCATATCAAGCACATAGTCAGCGTTACGGATAACGTCTAAATCATGCTCAATGACAACGACAGTTGCCCCATTATCCAAAAGCGCCTGAAAAACCTCCAGCAGTACCTGTACATCCAAAGGATGCAAGCCAATCGAAGGCTCATCAAAGACAAAAACAGAATCATGCTGCGTTCTGCCGATTTCGCTGGCCAGCTTCAAGCGCTGTGCTTCACCGCCCGATAAACCCGGCGTTTCCTCGCCCAGCGTCAGATAACCAAGACCAAGTTGACGCAACACGTTCAGCTTTTGGCTGATGCCCTTCATATTTTTGCAGAACTCAAGAGCAGTGTTTACGTCCATAGCCATCAGCTCCGGAAGCGAAGCGCCTTCCCCTGCCTCGTTCGTCAGCCTGATATCGTAGGCCGCCTTCGCGTACCGCGAACCGCGGCAGTCCGGGCAGGGTATATCCACGTCCGGCAGAAACTGCACATCCAGACTGACAACGCCTGTTCCGTCACAGCCTTGGCAGCGAAGCGAGCCTGTATTGTACGAAAAAGCACCGGCCTTATATTCATGCGCTTTGGCATCTGGCAATTTGGCGTAAAGCTTGCGCAAATCATCGTGAATGCCTGCATAGGTGGCGACAGTAGAGCGGACGTTGATGCCGATAGGCGTAGCATCAATGAGCTTTACGTGCTCAATCCCCTCAGCGTTAATGGCACAGATATGCTCAGGCAGCGCCTTGCCGTCAATCGCCGCAGCCAGCGCAGGTACAAGGCTTTCCAAAACCATTGTGGTTTTACCGGAACCGGATACACCGGTGACAACCGTCAGCCTGCCCTTCGGAATATCTATCTCCAATGGCTTAACGGTATGTATCGATGCAGTAGCAAGATGAATGGTACCGTCAGCAAACAGCTCCTGCTTCTGAGCGCAGCTTTTCCGCTTTGCCGCTGCCTTTCCGGCAAGGAACGGGCCGATTTGCGAAGCAGGATTTGCTTCAATCTCCGCTATCGTTCCCTGCGCAATTACATGGCCACCGCCGGCGCCTGCCTCCGGTCCCATTTCCACAAGCCAGTCTGCTTCCTGCAAAATCTGCGTATCGTGGTCCACAAGGATTACAGAGTTGCCGTCTGCCACCAGGTCATGCATTACGCCGGTCAGTCCCACGATATTGGAAGGATGCAGACCGATGGACGGCTCATCCAACACATAAAGAACTCCGGTAGTACGATTACGGACAGCACGCGCCAGCTGCATACGCTGCCTCTCTCCCGTAGAGAGCGTAGCAGCGGAGCGGTCAAGCGTAAGATAACCGAGCCCCAAGTCCAGCAGACGTTTTGCAGTGCCGGTAAAAGCTTCACAGATGCGTTCCGCCATCGGACGCATTGCCTCCGGCAAGCTTGGCGGAATGCGCTGCACCCATGATACCAGCTGCACCAGTGTCATTTGGCAAGCCTCGTCCAGCGAAATGCCTAACAGCTTCGGTGCACGCGCAGCTACGGAAAGACGCGTACCGTGGCAGTCGGGGCAGATATCTTCCTTCAAAAACTTTTCTACGCGCTTCATGCCCTTTTCATCTTTTACCTTAGACAACGCATTTTCGACTGTATAAACAGCGTTGAAGTAGGTAAAATCAAGCTCAGCAAAATCGTTGGAATTGCTTTTCTTGGGATGGTAGAGAATATGCTTCTTTTCCGCAGGACCGTGATAAACGATATCCTTCTCCTGCTCCGTCAGCTTGCAAAACGGTACATCTATGCGCACGCCCATCTCCTTGCAGACATCAGTCATCAGCGACCACATGAGGCTGTTCCAAGGTGCAACAGCGCCCTGCTCTATGGTAAGCGATTCATCAGGCACTAGCGTGCTTAAATCTACCGTACGGACGCTGCCGGTACCGCCGCAGGTTTTGCAGGCTCCCTGCGAATTGAAGGCCAGCTCCTCGGCAGACGGCGCATAAAACTGCTCGCCGCACTCCGGGCAGGTCAGCTTCTTGCCTGCAGCAACCAAAAGCGTCGGCTCCAGATAATGTCCGTTGGGACAGCAGTTGCACGCAAGACGTGAATACATGAGGCGCAAACTGCTCAGCAGCTCCGTACCTGTGCCGAAGGTACTGCGGATTCCAGGCACTCCCGGACGTTGGTGCAGAGCCAAGGCAGCAGGAACATACAACACTTCATCTACGGAAGCCTTGGCAGCCTGCGTCATGCGTCGGCGCGTGTAGGTAGAAAGCGCCTCCAGATAGCGGCGTGAGCCTTCGGCGTACAGCACGCCAAGCGCCAGGGATGATTTGCCGGATCCGGATACACCCGCAATGCCGACAATTTTCCCCAAGGGAATATCTATATCGATATTTTTCAGATTGTGGACCTTAGCGCCACGAATAAGCATTTTATCAATCATTGTTCTGCTCCTGTATGAATTGAATCGCTTTTAAAATATGCATGATATGTTTAATTTAGTCTAACACTATAACAATACAAGTGCAACTTATGCGCAAGCTTTTTTCCACGATTGATGATGTTGCTTATGATATAATCGAATTACCGGCTGATGGAGTGTAGCATCATACTTGGAAGTCAGTGGTCGGATGAGGGGGACAGATGCTTTGTTAGTCCCTCCCACAAAGAACTACCCGTAATTCGTTATTGGGGCACTGTGTCACCAGCTTCTAACGTACGGGAGTTCTTTTTTATTCTTAAAATTTAAAGCACGCAAAAAGGCATAACAAGCTGCATTATCACAGCTTATTATGCCTTTGCTTATTTTCGCATCTTATAAAACAGACTTCTGATAGCCTAAAAGTTTTACACGCAGGACTTGCGCTCTTCAAACTACTTGCTCGAAGCAATCATCTTCATCACAAAGCCATCCTCGCTAAGCTCTAGCTCCCGCAGCTGACCGCCCATTTCCACCGCTCCGTCCAGATTAAAGCAATGCTCGTTAACCTCCGCAGGCACGCCCTCATAATTGCGGTATCCGTGAACCTGATACTCGTCCGCAGCAGCATGCTTGGCAAAGCATATATCAACGTCCAGCGCATCCTCATACACGCCGGTGCCGTAAACCAGCTCCGCTGTTGCCAGCAAAGATAAATTCTCCGGCATACGTGCCAAGCCGCCATGGCTTACTAAAACCTTTTTGCCCTGATATGTATAGCAGAAGCACTGCGATAATTTCCTGTAAAAATTATATACCGCCTTCCTGCTCAGGCCTGCTTGCGCCAGCTCCGGTGCCGTCTGCATGCGGAACTCCTTCGAAGCAACGCCATCCGGCAAGCCGTAATCCCGCAAGTTAGCCTCATGGTTGCCCTCCAGCAGCGTAACGTTATCTAATGTGGCAAGCTGCAACAGTAATTGCAGGACCTAAGCATTCTCGCTGCCCCTGTCAATGTAATCGCCAAGAAAAATATAGTAGTTTTGCGGATTTATTTCCTCAAGATATTCCTTCAGCGGCTTATAGCAACCATGAATATCACCGATATGAATTACCTTTTTATAGGCAGATAAATCGCGTGGTTTATACCAAATTTGCGCCAGATCCTCCGGTTTGATTACGGTAATGCCGGACGGAACCTTATTATCCGCCAGCTGAGCATACATTCTTTCAATAACATTTTCCGGAACCTGTTTGTATTCCTCACGCTACAGGTTCCTTTTCTTTGCTTCCTCAATAGTAATATCAGTAAAATCAACCACATAAACACGATATTTATACTCATTGGCAAGCTTTTTGTACGCAGTTATATCTCTGCCGCGGATGTTGGTGGCATCCACGACCGTAAAGCAGCCACGCTTCATGCGCTCCTCCAGCGTCTGCAGGCAAAAACGGCCACATCTGCTTGTCAAAATGTGGGCTGATGCACCATCTGCCTGCGTTATCCAGCATCGGCGAAGCATATAACAGACGCAGCACATCCGTGCTCAATGTATAAGGCTTCAGTCCCTGCTCTTTTATAAACGTGCTCTTGCCGGAGCCCGGCACACCACGCATCAATAATAATATTCTCATATCAATCACCTTACTTAACTAATACTTTGTAGCTAAAAAACTGCCTATAAATGACGAATACTTTTCAGCTATGGGCAACTCATAATCTGCTTCAAAGCTCTTTCTTTTTACGAATACAATTTTTCCCGAAATCGGATTGTAGCCTTGGCGAATATACTCCTTGCTGTATACACCAACGCCTCTTTTCTACCATTGCGGTACATCGTTGTAGTTTATATTCCTTGCAAAGAGAAGCTCATTTTTGAAGGCAACACTTTTTGCCCTCAAATACTGCGTAGCCTCATTTTTTGACAGTCCCTCCTTACGCAACGTCCAATAATACCAAGAGTTAAGCGCATTTCGGTTTGCATCCTCCTGCCGCCACAAAAAATAATCCTTTACGAGTTCAATGTTAGGCAAAGGCACAACTCTGCAGTCAAAGCAGACCGCCTTACCAAGTGCCAAGGAAAAATAACCACTGGCCTCACCTGCTAATATAGTATTTATTTTGCGTACTTTGTTAGCAAAAGCGCTATTATCGGGACTAAACAGCAAGGATATTTCATCACTTTCTGTATAACCGTACAAAACCTTGAAACCGCAATTCATAATATGCTTAGTTGTATCAACCATCAAATTACGAAAACGCGTGTCAAATAGTGCCTCAAATTTACATATTTCACGCGTTAATTTGGTAAAACTGCGTCCGTCAAGCCTTGCTACTATATACATTCCCGGAACTATATATTGATCAATGCTCTGTTCATACACTCGCATCCGCTTATCAAAATCGTCAAATTTCACTATCTAAAGCTCATTCCAATTCCCGTAAAAACTTCTTGGGCACGCATTCTGTTAACCACACGCCGTTGGCCGAAAGGTAAAACTTGTAGCCCGCTCTCGCCATTTCGCCTGCCAGAACTACGTAGATAAACGGCTCTCCATGTCTTTTGCCGACATTATGCGCTGTTTCTACATTCGCCGACAAATGCACATACAGCCTTTGCCTGGCGATAAGTCCCTGCCTGTTAATACTCGCAACATATTTAACGCCTGTCCCGTGATACAAAAGCTCCGGCGGCACAGCCTCCCGAAGTTCCACATCAACCTTCACGGAATGCCCCTGATTCGCTCTGATTCTTTTCTTATCCTCGCTGAATGCGAAACGCTGCTTGCCATCTTCGGCAACAATCTGCTCCAGCATAAGCATATTAAACGCTTCTATCCGGTTAAAGGCAGCCAGCAGTGCTTCCACCTGCGCCCAACCATGCGCATCCAGCTCAATGCCGACTGCTTGCGGTTTATGTCGCAACACCAGCGCCAAAAATCTTCCCCATTCGTTCAAGCTCTTTCTCATAGCATTTCCCCGCCTTATAAAAAAGCAGAACTCCCGAAACTATAGCCATAGTCTCCGGAGTTCTGCTTTTTATTACGATTATAAATTTTTGCCGAAGCCTTGACCTTGGTAATCGGCTTCACATTTCCCCAGTTGCCTCGTTTGGAGGCGTTGACTATCTTTTGCTGTTTTTTCGACATTTTCTCATAGCTTACAAATTTTTCCATATGCTTATTCCTCCATCATCTGTTCTGTTTTATAAAAATAGCTTGTTGCTATGTTAATCTTAACACAGCAGCAAGCTATAATCATGGAAAAAAACATACGCACTTAAAATTCTGCGCTGCATTGCAGCTGTTCTCCGAGCTTTTTCTTATAAGCTCCTTAAAGTCCTCCGGCTCACGCACCTTAATCGTCGGCCCAAAGCTCAATACACGGAAAAGCATTTCGGTTTCATCGCTCTTATCATATTGCACTGTCAGCAGGTAGTGCGGCTCGTCCAGCTTTTCCGTTTCCTTCGCCAGGTCGGAAAAATGCATCAATGCGCGCACCATCGTACTGCGTTCATCCTCAATTTCCAAAACCAGCGTCTGCTCGGCAAGTTCTCCCTTCTTCAAGCTTTTTACATGCTCTACCGCCTCTCCCGCTTCTACGGATATTATTCTACCTAAATTCAGCGTCACCTGCTTACGCTCGGCTATTGCCTGCAGGCGAAACTTATCATCCTTAGCCGAATATTCCAAAGACACCGGCACCAAATCCGTCCAGACGATAATCGTTCCCTTATTGCTCCGGTACGAAGCATTCAGATAACGCTTTTCCCGCACGGCATGAAGAATTTCCCTAAAGTTTACTCTGTATTTGGGATTGGTATAAGCATCGCCATCCACAAAGCGGTCGAAAAAGACAAACTGCTCAGGCCTGCACAAAGGCTCTACAGACTGCAATGCAGCCTGCTGCCTCGCAATCTCCTCATCAGAAAAGAATAAGCTGATTTTTTCATCAAGCAGCAAGGTTTTCAACCATCGTTTCTGCAGAGCAGTCAGGGGCATCGTCGGCTTATTTTTCAGCGGTGTCCCAAGCTCCGGCGTCAGCAGCTTCCATGTACCGTCAGCAAGTGCAGGCAAAAGCTGCAGCACGCTGTCGCCATAAGCACCCTCGCAGACAAGCTGCTGCATGCTTGCTGCAGACAGTTTTCCGTCAAGCGCCTGCCTGCGTCAGCACCTTCGCCACAACATTATAATAGGTTCCGTAAACCTCACTGAACACTGTGCTCATCTACGCTTCACCTGCTTTCTTCACGCCATACATAGCGTACACCTCCGCTAAATCCTGCCAAAACTTTTCTTCCACAGCCTTATTGCTGCAGGAAAAACTTTCAATGCGACCGATAAAGGTACGCAGCCAGGGCAGCATTTCGCCTGCATCATGTACATCGGCAATAAAACGATAATGCTCAGCATCTGTTTTTTCCACTCGTCCGCAGCGCTTTTCCCGCTCCAGGCATTGTAAAATATACGGCTCGTCACTGCTGATGCGCACTACAAGCTCCACATGCTCCAAGGCATCAGCAGCAAGCCATCTGTTCATAGATACGCCCCACAAATGCTGTTCCATCTGCTTTGCCATAGCGCAAAACTTGTCATAATCGCGCACAGGCTTCGCTTTCAGAACACGTTCAAGATTATCCAGACGGCAGAAAATAATCCTATGCGCCTTAAAGAACCAGCACATCACATAACGCCTGCCGCTTTGCGTGCTTACGTAAATCTTCAGCGGCAGCACGCGGAAAGAAATGTTCTTGCCTCTGGAAGAAGAGCTTTCAATACGCACGCACTGCCTGCACTCCATCGCCGCCAGTAAATCAAGCAACACGTCACTCTCCAAGGCATGCAGCAAATAATGATGTTTATAGGAAAATACGTTGCTGCCTGCAGAAAACTTATCCTCTATAAAGCTGCCACAACACCTATCTGATTCGTTTCGGCAAAAAAGCTCACGGCATCGTGCCAAGCATCTAAATTGACCTCATCCCTGCTGCGCTCATAATATAACTCACGCCCGCACTTTTCACTTTCTATTAAACCAAGCTCTGCATATTCTGCCAATTTCTTGCGCACAGTGGAAATATCCAGCGCCACTGGTTCGTCAAAACAAGATAAATACGCTGCATCCAGCCTTTCCATAAGCTGACGCAGAGTAAATTTTTCACCAGGCTGCAAAATATCCAGCAGGAAGAAATGCAGCATGATATCATTAGCCTTCAACGCCTTATAAAAAGGATTATGCCGGATTTTTCTGCTGTCTACGGAAATAAAGTAGTTCTTGCCGCCGGTATTCTGACGAAAATACATATATTCGCCCAGCCAGCTTTCAATGCGTCTGCGCTCATTGTCATAGCTACGGGCGCTTTTATCCGCAAAATCAGCTCTGCTCTTAAAGCCAAAGACATAAAAATCACGCATCATCTGCCGTATATTATCAAAGCTTTTTATTAACTCATTAAAAGCCACGGCCAGCACCCTCCTTCCTCAGTAAATCCGATGAACAGTATTAAAAAATATGCTGATAACTCAGCGCTACTTTTTTACTTAAGCACTGATTTATCTTTAGTATATCACACACCAATGACAATTTTTGTCTATGTCAGAGAATCTAATACGCCATAAAACAAAAAATCAAATGCAGCTTGGTTGCATTTTTTTACAGGCAGCAAGAAAAGCGCAGCTATCAGCATGCTTTATGCATGTGTAACAGCTGCGCTTTTTTGCCATTGATAAAAACTTGCGAGTTTAAAGTTTATGTGCGGATTTTACCGAAAGCCTCAGCCCTCATCCTTGATATTTTCTATTTCATCCTGCACGTCATTACGCCGCTCTTCCAAATCGTCATAGCTTTCACCGTTAGCCTGTCTTTCTGCTATTTCATCCTCTATATCGGACTTTTCTTCTTCAAGATCCAACAGCTCTTCTCTCGAAGCATACGCATAATTATCTTGAGAAAAAACAAGCGGCATAACCACAAATAACGACATTATCAACAGCGCTTTAGCTATAATACTTTTTATTTTCATAATTACACCCACGAAAATTTATCCTCTAAGCATTTTGCAAAATCCAGCTGACATATAAGTTATTATTTACCACTCCAAGGTCAGGCCAACCCCAACCTCCTTCACCGTCAGCTGTTTATGCAAAGCAAATTTCGCAGCCAGATTTGTACAATGGCATTGTTCTAATTATACCATGCTTGTAAAAATCATAACACCTATATTAAAAGAAAGCCCGCCCCTGTGCTGTGAAAGCATAAGGACGGATTTTAGTTTATCATTATATTAGCCATCTGTACACTTTCCGGCAGATCCTATTCTTCATCTTCTGCCAGCATACGATAGCCTACACCAAGCTCATTAACAATATAGCGCTTTTCTCCGGGTGTCACGCCCATTTTTTTCCTGATGTTTTTCATATTTACCTGTAGCTTTTTGACACTCCCATAATCAGAATATCCCCATACTGCTTGGATTATGGCAGCATACGTCAGTACCTTCCCCGCATGGATGGAGAGGAATGTCAAAATATTGTATTCCGTCTGTGTCAGGTCGATTTCCTTTCCATCAACCAAAACCTGCCTTTTATCGTAATCAATCATCAAATCCTGAAATTTAAATTTACCGCCGTGGTTACCTTCGTTTTTTTCGCTGTAACGATGGCTGCGAAGAACTGCACGGATACGAGCCATCAGTTCCTCAGTTCCAAACGGCTTGGTAATATAATCATTCGCACCAAGATCTAAGGCTTCCACCTTGTCCATTTCGCCGGAACGGGCAGAAAGGACAATGATGGGAACAGTATCCGCTTCTCTAACATCCTGAATTAAGCTCAAGCCATCACGGTCCGGCAACCCGAGATCCAGAACAATGAGGTCCGGATGATAAGAAGCATACATCATCATGCCGAGCGCACATGTTTCTGCACAGATTACCTGATAATCACTTATTTCCAAATTTGCTTTGATGAAGCTAAGGATGTTTGCTTCATCCTCTACGATTAAAATTTTGAATTTATTATTGCTCATCATCGCACCCTCTTGCTAAAGAAAAGCGGAGTACAGCACCGCCGCCCTTCCGATTTTCCACAAAAATCTCGCTGCCATGCGCCTTAATAATAGCAGCACAAACCGAAATACCGATGCCCATATTGCTGCGCGTTCCGTCTATCGGTGCTGCAGACTTTTTATAGCATCCGGTAAAAATCTTATCCAAAATCTCCTCCGGAATGCCACACCCGTTGTCGGCAACTTCAAATACGGCCTTATCTCCTGCAAGGGAAACCGACAGCTTCAGCTCTGTCATTCCTTTCGCATGAAAAACGGCATTTTCCAAAAAGTTCAACAACACCTGCTCGATAAGGATAGAATCCATAGGAATATCCACAAAGTCGGCCGGTATCTGCGTAATCACCTTCTGATTCGGGTGCTTCTTGGAGAACTTCATAAGCACAGAGTCAATCAGTTCATCCAAAACGATTGGCGTTTTCACAACCTTGACCTTAGCACCGTCGATTCTTGTAACAGCCAGCAGGTTTTCGACCATGCGGATAAGCCACTCGCTATCCTCTTGAATTTCTCCCAACAGCTTTAGCTGCTGTTCTTCCGAAAGTGCATCCTTCTTGGAAATCAGTGTAGAAGATGAGCCATATATTGATGTAAGAGGTGTACGCAAATCATGAGAGATTGCCCGCAACAGATTGCCCCTCATCCTCTCCTTTTCGCTTTCTGCCCGCAAATTCTCCTGATCACGTATCCTACTGTTCAACGTACTGGTGGAAACGGCAACAACCAGCATAATAATAGCAGACAAGATGCTTTCTTCTACGAAAAAATCTAAAGTATAATAAGGATAAGTAAAAGCGAAATTTACGGCAAATACGCTTAAGACAGCCGAAACAATACCATAGCAATACCCGTGCGTTTTCAGCGATATCAGAAATACGCCAAATACAAAAATCATAGGAACCAGCGTTTGTGTTGTAAAGAGCTTCCGAATCAGAAGATTAATGGCAAAAGCGCCGAAAAAAACACAGACCGAAAACAAAATATCTTCTTGTCGTTGTTGATGCTTCATAATGCTTCTCCTAATTATTTTTACAAACCCATTATACTTCACGAGCAAAAGCGCTTCAAGGTACAGCACCGGATAATATTGCTCCATACCCGTTTCTTTACCAAATCTACACCGCAGAAATGCTATGATAGAAACAAGCAAAGCAACGCTCAATAAACACATCACTTGATGAACAAGAAGGTGTAATTATGTCAGAAGAAATAATCGGGAGAAGATTTCAGCTTTCTTCTTTTCAAATTATCATATTAGGTTTTGCAGGAGTCATCCTGCTGGGTGCATTACTGCTTATGCTGCCGATTTCTACGCAGGAAGGTTGCATAACGCCGTTTAACGAAGCTCTTTTTACCGCAACCTCCGCAGTTTGTGTAACCGGTCTTGTGCTGCATGATACCGGCAGCTATTGGTCGGCCTTTGGGCAGACAGTCATTCTGGCGCTGATACAGATTGGCGGTCTTGGTGTTGTAACAGTAGCGGCATCATTTGCACTCCTGTCCAGGCGAAAAATTTCTTTAATGCAACGCAGCACCATGCAGGATGCCCTATCAGCTCCCAACGTAGGCGGTATTGTCCGGCTTACGAAGTTTATTCTGTGGGGGACATTTCTTGTTGAACTTTTGGGTATACTTGCCATGCTGCCGATGTTCTGCCGCGACTATGGCTGGCATGGTATTTGGATGGCAGTATTTCATTCTGTCTCGGCCTTCTGCAATGCAGGCTTTGATATTTTGGGAACCGCAAACAATCTGTATCCATCTCTTACCGGTTATGAGCAAAATCCAATAATGAATATAACTATTATGCTGCTTATCATAATTGGCGGTATCGGCTTTTTGACCTGGGAGGACATTTACGAAAACAAGCTGCAGTTCCGACGCTACAGAATGCAAAGTAAAGTAATCCTCATTTTTACGTTGATTCTGATTATCTTCCCGGCAATTTTTTTCTTCTTTTTTGATTTTGCACCCCTTCCCATTGAAGCGCGTCTTCAGGCAGCTCTCTTCCAGTCAGTCACAACAAGAACAGCCGGTTTCAATACGGTAAATTTATCTGCTATGTCCAGCTCGTCGCAAGGCATTATGATTCTTTTAATGCTGATTGGCGGTTCACCGGGCTCAACTGCTGGTGGTATGAAAACGACAACCTTTGCCGTCCTGCTTGCCAACATTGTTGCGACCTATCGCCAGCAGGACAGTGCCCATTTTTTTGATCGCAGAATCGATTACAATGCAATCAAGCTTGCCTCAACTATCCTCACCATGTATATTGCACTATTTTTTTGGGGAGGAATTTTTATCAGTGCCTATGAGAACCTGCCACTGTCATCCTGCTTATATGAAACAGCATCAGCATTGGGAACAGTCGGTCTGACGTTGGGAATTACACCGCAGCTACATATTCCCTCGCAACTGATACTGATTTTACTTATGTATCTTGGCAGAGTAGGCAGTCTTACGCTCATGTATGCAGCATTATCCGGCAAAAAAGCAGTTAACTCAAAACTGCCGCTGGAAAAAATCACTATTGGCTAAACAAAAGGAGTGGATATCCTATGAAAAATATTTTATTGATTGGAGCAGGTCATTTCGGGCGTCATATCGCTATGCAACTTTCACAATTAGGGCATCAGGTCATGGCGGTTGATACTGACGAGGAAAGAATTAACGATGTACTGCCGTTTGTCACCAAAGCACAAATCGGTGACAGTACCAATGCAGAGTTTTTACGTGCTCTTGGCATCAGGAATTTTGACGTTTGCTTCGTAACTATCAGCGGTAATTTTCAAAACTCGCTGGAAACTACTTCGCTTTTAAAAGAACTGGGCGCAAAATGTGTAGTATCTCGTGCTGAACGCGATGTCCAGGCAAAGTTTCTGCTTCGTAACGGTGCAGACAATGTAGTCTATCCTGAAAAACAGATGGCTATATGGGCAGCCAAACGCTACACCGCAGACCATATTTTCGATTATATTGAAATTGACAAGCAGCACGCTATTTTTGAAGTAGAGGTGCCAAAAGCATGGGTTGGTAAAAGCATCGGTATGTTGGATGTCCGCAAGAAGTTTGGCATCAATATTCTTGGTATAAAACGCTTAGGAAAAACTGATGTCTCCATAACACCTGACACCGTATTATCCGAGGACATAACTATGTTAGCATTAGGTGAGTATACAGCACTGCAAAAGTGTTTCCGGATATAAATATAAGCACAGAATATTTACGGCAGCAAAAAAGCTGACGCCTTGCGTAAATGCGAAGCGTCAGCCTTTTTATATTCTCGTCAACTCTTTTATTTCAATAATTCCTTAATTTTTTCCAAGCTTTCCGCAAAATATACTCCCTGCTGCTTTTCCTCTGAAGAGAAACCTTTAGCAATCATCTGCTGCAGAAAGTGCTTTATATCATCATAATAACCGTCAAGATTATAATAGATGCACGGCGCCTGCAGATGTCCCAGTGAAATCTTTGACATAATCTCACTGACCTCCTCCAGCGTTCCCACACCACCGGGAAAGGCAATAAAAGCATCGCCAAGCTCAATCATCTTCGTTTTGCGCTCTGCCATATCTTTGGTAACTATCAGCTTCGTCAGTCCCTCATATTGATATTCCTCATCTACAAAAAACTGCGGCTCCACGCCGATAACCTTACCGCCTGCCTGCAGAACGCTTTGTGCCAGCTCTCCCATCAGGCCTGTCTTGGAACCACCGTAAACCAATGTATTACCACTCGCACCAATCCAGGTGCCAAGCTCTTTAACCGCAGCCTCAAATTTATGATCATTGCCTGTCGACGAGACAAGATATACTGTTATATTCATGCTAAGACCTCCGAGTATTGTTTAATTTAGCCTACCACCATAAAAATACCTGTGCAAGCGATATGGAATAATTATATATATAGCTTGATAATGAGTACGTCAGAATCTGTCTATGTGCAAAAGAAGGTGTTGGGCATGCCAGATAAACTGTTTAATTAAAGAGAGATTACTGTGAAGTGCAGCATTAAGAAGCTCGATTTTGCCATCAAATTTCTTAATGCTGTTTTTGTTTTCACAGCAATCTCTCATTTCATAATATTCTTTGTCTCTTTCAGGCTTTCCGCTATACTGTTTGCAAGCGGCAGTATTCTGATATACCGAAATTATTCTCTACCCTAACGCAACATCCAGCACCATCATCACACTGAAGCCTACGGCAAAGAAAATCGTGCCGATATTGGAATGCTCTCCCTGCGACATTTCAGGGATTAGTTCTTCAACCACGACATAAAGCATAGCTCCTGCTGCAAAGCTCAGCAAATATGGTAATGCCGGGATTATCAGCTGTGCAGCAATAATTGTCAATACTGCGCCAATCGGTTCGACCACCCCTGAAAGTACACCACCTAAAAATGCCTTTCCCTTACTTTCTCCCTCTGCCCTAAGCGGCATGGATATAATTGCTCCTTCCGGGAAATTCTGAATAGCAATTCCAAGTGATAACGCAAGTGCACTTGTTGCTGTAATCTGTGCATTTCCAGCAAGAAATCCTGCATACATTACACCGACTGCCATACCTTCAGGGATGTTATGTAATGTAACTGCCAACACCATCATTGTAGTACGGCCAAGCCTGCTTTTCGGTCCCTCTGCCTGATCACTTCCAACATGAAGATGCGGAATCAAATGATCAAGTGTGAGTAAAAACAATATACCAATCCAGAACCCAGCAACTGCCGGAACAAATGACAAATCTCCCATCTTCTCCGATTGTTTCATGGCCGGAATTAGAAGACTCCAGATTGAAGCAGCAACCATTACACCTGCTGCAAATCCTGTAAGTGCACGTTGCACTGATTTGCTAAATGTTGTTCTCATAAAAAACACACATGCTGCACCCAGCGTTGTTCCAACAAATGGAATCAATATGCCAAAAAAAGTATTCATTCGCTTTTCACTTTCCTTTCTTTAAAACCGGAATAACTACTATTTTGTAGTCCTTCATACTATTTTTGATATTAGTTGCAACTAACCATTATGTATAAAAGAAACCATGCGAAAGTAAAACTGTAATTTCACACGGTTTTTTTCTGTCTTTTATAGTATATCACTTACGGAATGATATAACAACAGAATTCTTTTTCATTCTGCTATACCTCTGTTATTCTTTTCCCGGTCGCTGACACATCTGCTTACCATCACAGAATTTTCGGATTGTATCCATCAGTTCCGGTACATTTAATGGTTTTGACAGATGTGCATTCATCCCTGCCTCCATCGTCTTTTTTTTTCTTCTGCAAAAGCATTGGCTGTCATAGCTATAATCGGTATGCACGCTTTATCCTTATCTGGCAAATTTCTGATTGTCTGTGTTGCTTTATAACCGTCCATTTGCGGCATCTGGATATCCATGAAGATCATATCATATGTTCCTGCCGGCATTTTCAGTATTCTGTTCACACACTGAATACCATTCTCCACACGTTCTATCCTAAGACCGGCACGCTCAAGTATTGCCTCTGCAATCTCTGCATTTAAATCATTATCCTCCGCTAAAAGGATATTCCTGCCTTCAAGGATTTCATTTCCTGTTCCAGACTCTTCAATATGCTTTTTTACATAATATCTTTCATCCGCTATCCTGTGTTTTAATGTAACTGTAAAGGTACTGCCCTTGCCAAGCTCACTCTCTACATCTATTGTTCCACCAAGCAGGTCAACATAATTCTTGACTATTGACATGCCCAGTCCGGTTCCTGCGATTTTGCTCTTTGTGGTGTTCTTCTCACGCGTGAATGCTTCGAAAATCTTTGTCAGATAATCCTGACTCATACCGATTCCGGTATCGCTGATTCTGATCCTCACTATCATGTATCCAGACTCATCACAAGGTAATTCATCTACATATACCATAACAGAACCACCTGCTGGAGTATATTTTATAGCATTGCTCAGAATATTGACCAATATTTCTTTTACCTTGGTAACATCTGTCAATACATGCTCATGCTCTACATTCATCGTGTAATGAAGCGAAATATTCTTTTTCCTTGCTTTCTCATCAAATACTGCAAACAAAGATTTCCAGACATCTTCAATCCGGCAGTAATTCTCATCAATCTCCATCCTTCCGCTCTCAATCCGGGCCATATCCAATACATTATTTATGATTGACAGAAGAAGATTTCCAGATGTTCCAAAACTTCAGGTATGTCTTTTCCATTTAGTTCATTCTCCATAAGCTGTGCATAACCCAGAATTACATTCATAGGAGTACGGATATCATGTGACATATTGTTAAGAAAACTGGTCTTTGCGAGACTGGCATCCTCTGCTTTTTTCAAAGCGATTTCCAGTTTCTCATTAAGTTTTTGTGTATCATTTGCAGCAAGCTTTGCGGCAGCTTCTGCTTTCCTTGCCTTGCGTAAAAGTACGAGGATAATAACAATGATGCTGAGTGCAGAGAATCCTGTGGCGAGAAAAAAAGCAAGCATATTGTCTTTTACAAAGTCCAAAAATGTTACCTTATCTGCCGTACTGTCATAGATAGCAAGTGCGCTTATAAGCATGCCAGACGGCATGCCCTTTAAAGTTTTATTCAGTATCGACAAAAGAGTTTCCTCTCCACCTTTTACTGCAAAGCATGCCTCCATTGTTTTTGTAAGTGGAACACTCTTGAAATCTCG
>OGQJ01000851.1_pt1 | contig 30789 bp, 28 predicted proteins | sample 1553161 | NCBI WGS metagenome assembly OGQJ01 (sample SAMEA2579923, study PRJEB22360) | human gut metagenome | biome: human gut; feature: human-associated habitat; material: faeces | place: Denmark | collected 2008/2010 | reverse complement strand
CGTAACACTTTATAATACCAGTTAGGTGTTAAAGAATTGTAGGTATCAAAATTCTCTTTTATATAAGAATTTACAACATGTACAATTCGGCTTCGTGAATCCATATGCAATGATCTCCTCGCTTGGAAATACACATGAGCCATCTCATAAATTTCCTTTATTGCCTTGGAAAAATCTGCATAGATTCGAAAATTGCTCAGTTTTTGTGCATCAATCTCATCAAACGACTGGTTATCCTGTGGCAAAAAGTTAGCAATCGCATTTAACAGTTGACTGCTAAGGGTACAAAAAAGAGCATGTTCTTCTAACACAGACAGTTGACCACAATTTTCTTTTAATTCACCATATGCCTTTATGTACGCTTCCTCATTTCCAGCCGGTGAACTACTCGGTCATAGAATGGCCGAGCATCCAAAGTTTCCCTTGAATACCGATCATTCTATTTCCGCCCCTTTGAGAATAAGTCCACACTACACAATACGAATAGCACAGGCAGATCCTCTCCAGACAATCCATCTTACAGTCATGCCGTAAGAAGACAGTGGTAGTTCCTATGTTCTGCTCTAGTCACAGATGAGATCCTGCAGCATCATGTAAGATGTTACAGGATCCCGTCTGCTTTCATGCAGATGCTGCTTTTTTTCTTCATATGCGATGTGTCGTTTTTCATATACGATTCGAATCGCATTCTGTAAATTCTTGTGACTGTATTGGTGTTCCCTGCACAATTCCAGTATCTCTTTATCACCTGCCCGGTTTCTGATATTAACAGCACCAACGTGGTCTGCATCATCATGATACCCGCAGCTGGTACAGCAGAATCCTTTTGAGTGTCGGTTTTCTGCATTCAGATTGCTGCATACCGGGCATACCTGACTTGTAAAATCAGGTTCCACCTCAAAAAAGTCACATCCTTTTTGATTCAGTGCTTCCATCAGCTTTCTTTGAAGCTTTCCCCTGGCAAATGTGGAAAACATTCCATTAACCTTACGACTCTTATTGAATTCCTTAATATCCAACTTCTCAATCGCAGTCAGTGTATCTTTGGAAATGCTGTCCACATAGGTTGTGACTGATTTCTTGATCTCGTGATCCAGCCGTGCATAGTAGCAGCGCTTTTTGCGATACGGGGCTCCTGCCGTTTGAATCATTCGTTCCAGGCGATCCATCTTTTTGATGAGAGAACGTCTCACATCCTCTGGTAGATCATGTTTTCTCAAAAAGTGCTTAATTTTTCGTTTCTTGTTTCGAAGGTTCGCGAGTTCTGCAAAGGCAGGCTCTACAGCTTCATGATAAAAGTCAATTACCGGACTCATGGAACCGATTTTCCTTCCGTCGGATGTATGAAAACAGTCCGAGATTCCGGTATCCACTCCAATACAATTTGTTGTTGCAGGTTGCTGTCTTGTTGAATCATAAGACCAGCCAATTCGAAGATTCCCTTTTCTCACTTGCATCAGAACTGTTCCTGCCATCTTGTTATTCTGAATCTTATGTAAAAAATGGCTGCTGGTATCAATCGGAATCGTGATTCGCTGTCTTGTTTTTAATGGATTTGTAATAATGATTACATAGGGAATTTTGGTATCTGTTGATTGTTCGATCTTCATTAAGCGGGAATCCAATGGAACTGATACGAAACGAAGCTTTGGGACACGATACTCCAATGATTTTGAAGCATATCGCTCCTGAAACTCCAGCTGCTGATCAGAAAATTCCTTTTCAGACATTTCATGAAGTGTTTTTGTACAGTCCTCATAAAACGTGCCTTCTATCTGTCGTATCGTTTCTTCCATCTTTTGCTTTGAGCATCCCATGATCGACATAGCAAACAATACTTTTGACTGTGCAAATATCCCCATACCTTCTGACAAAAGATCCAGTCGGATATTATTCAAACGACCCGATACCTGCACGACTGCCGCATCGAATGCATTCTGGCAAAATGCAGAATTGATTCCTTCTGGGCGAATGGCTTTTTCCAGCTTTCGCATTTGGGAATCCTTCTTATCATTCTTTACCAGTTGAAGTACGATGTCAGGATTCTTTTCCAACAGCTCAATGTCACGATTGATCAGAGCAGTATACGAATTCTGCATCTGCCGTAACACGGCAAGCTTTTCTTTATTCGGCCGACCATACAGAAAAACACTCTTTGTAATGGTTGTCTGAAAAGAACTGTTCTTTTTCTTTCTTGCTTTTGGCATAGCCCCTCCTTTCGTTAGTACTGTTTTGACTGGTGTTCAATATACTTGCGGATGGTTTCTTCTGAGATGTCCCCAATCGTTTCAAGGTAGTAAGAATGATTCAAAAGCTATCCTTTTCACAGCTGTTGGCGTAAGACTGGAAACTTTTCGTACATCTCTCTGCGGTATTCTATCGACCAGGCAATATGATAATTGATGTTATACATGCAGGTACGTGCATGTTTTAGGTTATCTTTTTTCACATATATTATATCATATAGTATACATATAGTCAATAAACAGTTAAAATATATTATACATACAGTATTGTTTTCTCTGTAGACTGCCATCCGAATCTTTCCTATATTTCTCTGCCGAAGACGTGATAAAAGCAAGCGGCGCTTTCATCTCGGTCATTGAATGGCCGAGGATTCCCGCGCCAGATTCCTAAAAACGGATCATCGCCTTCCTGTGTCAATGTTTCCTTTGTAAAATCTGCTGCATATGCTTCATATACATCCGATATATCTGCAATCAAATCTGCCTCTGCTAACTGTACCATCTGTGTTGCCGTAACCGACATAATATCTGGCAACTCACCTGTTGCAATTGTGATATTGATTTTCTGGCTATATTCATCATCACCTTTTACAATCCAATCATATACAACATTAATTCCCAACTCATCACGATAAGTATCCAGCCAAAAATTGTCCTCTAATGTCTGTCCAGGAAGATTTCCCAATGCATAGGTTTCAATTGTATCATCTCCTCCTATTCTCATGCTTTGAATTTGGGCCCGACATCAGTTTTAATTTACTGTGCAATTCAGCATTGATTTTGATATTTTTATTATATGTCGTACATGCACAAAAATTCAATTGTATTTTTCCGACTTTTGTTGTGTTTTTTTGTATCTTTTCATTTTAAATTCATATTATATTGTTATTATATAGTTTCTATCTCTGTTTTTATTTATTTGTTTGTTTTTATTTACTAACTATATTTTATTGCAGATTGGCTACCCAGACTAAATTTACAACTATACATACAAAAATTCCCTCTTCACTGAACTTTCTTGTTCAATAAAGAGGGGGTTCTCAAATTAACATCTCTGCCGCAAACACAATCACGCAGCATATTACTGCCACTAGAAACATACTTACACCCTTTCTAGCAGCAATGATTCCTGCTATAAGTGCCAGTACTCCTGCAATCGGCACAGCAGTCGTTTCTACAATCGCTGGAAAAGTCATGACAGATAACGTTACATACGGTACATAGAATAAAAATGACTTTAAAAATGGATTTTCAATTTTCTTTCGGATCAGTGTAAGCGGCACCGCGCGCACGGCAAAGGATACAAGCGCAGACACCATGATATACAGATAAATATTATGCTGCATCGTTTTTATCTCCTTCCTGCGTTTCATCCTTCACTGGAAACAATACTGCGGCTGCTCCTGCGATTACAATTGTCAAGATTATAGTTCTCATACTTGCAGACAAAGTTTTTGTGACTGGAAGCCATGTAAACAGGCCACTGAATACAAAACTAATCAAAACAACACCGCCTAAAACCTTGTTTTTCTTTGTAGGCGGAATGACAATTGCTAAAAACATGCCATACAATGCAACACTAAGAGCACTTACGGCAGAAGCCGGCAGGATATTTCCTGCAACAATTCCTATTGCCGTTGCAGATGACCATGCCGGCAGTGCGAGCGCCATTGCTCCATAAGTATAGAAAGAATTCACATTTCCAGGTCTTGCAATGGAGATTCCAAAGATCTCATCGGTAATGCCAAATCCGACTAATACACGGTGGATAAGCGGTGCATCTGGTGCAAAACGCTGACTTAATGCACAGCTCATCAAAAGATATCTTGCGTTTGTTATAAGGATGACGAGTGCCATCTCAATGTAAGGCGCACCTGCCTCTATTACAGTAAATTCTGCATACTCACCTGCTGATGCATGGTTGAGCATACTTGATAGAAAACCCTGAAACGGGGTTAGTCCTGCTTTTCTTGCCATAATTCCAAGTGAAAATGCAACTGCGAAATAGGCAAGTGCAATGGGGATACTGTCATACATCCCCTTGCTGAATGCTCTCTTGTTACTCATTGTACTGCTTACTGCCAGCCCTTATCTGACCAGTCATGGTCTTTAATACGCTGATACTCCTCCATGGAAATTTTAAGAATGGTTCCGTGTTTAAAACCATATGGGAACGAAAATGCGGCGTCACTTCTTACGAAATTTCCACTTGCTAAACTATCTGCGACAAATGGCACATACCCTTGTCCTGCACCCGGCACGCCATAGTAATCTAAGAAAAGACACCATCTGCCATCCTCTAACTTAACAGCTGTTGCTGCCTCATATTTGCCTTCCTCGATGGTCTCCATACTCTTATCAAACGCTTCAATTCTCGTATATGGTCCAGTGATTTCATCTGAACGAAGCAGCAGTATACGCGCTGGATTTTGACCACACTTAACAAACAGATAGTAGCTTCCATCTTCCTCATAAAGTGCGGAATCTATTATATCATGTTCTTTCCACTCATATAAAATTTCCGGCTTTGAAAATTCTTTAAAATCCTTTGTGCGGCTATAAAAAATTGCTTTTTCACCGTAATTATTTCTTGCATGAGAAGAAGACCAGTGCACAACATAATCTTCTGCCTTTTTATCATAAATAACATCTGGTGCCCACAAACAGCCAAACTGTTCGTCTCCAATCTTTGCAAGACGCTGCTCCGTCCAGTTTACAAGATCATCTGACTCCCATATTGCAAGGCTTTTACTTCCGTTACGACCGATCTCATCCCATGAATGATGATACTGTCCGCGCATTCCATAAGACAAGCTTAAATCTGTTGCCAGAATAACAAATTTTTCCTTTCCAGTCTGTGGATTTTTGCAGCGCACTACAGTAAAATCACGCACTCCCTTATCACCATAATAAGCCCAAAGCACTGGCGCACCGCCGTTTACCTCTTCCCAGTTAAAGCCATCCTTGCTTACACCAAAGTAGACCTGCTCTCCATCCGGCGTTGTCTTCTCTCTAAAATGTACAAATAAATATGCCTGCATCCTTTCATTACCTCCTTGTTTTCACGGGGACAGGGACAGTGGCTTTTTTACTGGGTACACTGACCCTATTCTTATCCCCATTATTTTCCCATTTCTCCTATCATAGCACAGCAAAAATAGAAAAACAATGATGAAAAACTCCCTCGTGGCTTATTTAAAAGTCATGAGGGAGTGTACTTCACTATTTTTATTTTTAATTATCTCGATTCTACTAGTTACGCTGGAAGCAGGCTGCTTCTCTTTAATGCTATAAAAACAACCTTACCTAATGCAATTGCAATTACCATCTTGAGTAAATCAAATGGGATAAATGGCATTACACATACGCTTAATGCATAGCCTACTGTACACTGTGCCTGGATTACAAACCAAACTGTTCCAAACAGATAAGCAATTGCTGTTCCGGCTACCATACCAACAAAGCTCCAAACAATGTTTCTGTTTGTCTTTTCCAGAACAATTCCGCTGATTAAGGCAAGCAGAATAAATCCTACAAGATAACCGCCTGTCGGGCCTGCCAGCTTTGCAATACCGCCTGTATAACCAGAAAATACAGGAAGTCCAACCACACCAAGAAGCATATAAATCAGATAGCTGATGCAGCCTTTCTTTGCGCCAAGCAGGTAAACAGTCAGGTAAATTACCAGGTTCGTAAAAGAGATCGGAACTGCTCCGATCGGGATGGACATTGGTCCCAAAATACACATAAGTGCCGCCATAATCGCACACATTGTCATTGTCTTGACAGATTCATTTCTCATGATTATTTATTTCCTCTCTTACTTTGCTGTTTTTTGAGTCTTCTCATACTCTGGTGTCACATTTCTTCCGATTCCCTCAAGCATTTTTTTATCGCTTCTAATTGTTGCACAGGCAACTGTTGTCAACATATTTCCTGTGATCGTTGCTGATACACCAGATTCAAATGCTAACTCTCCATCATTTGTCAAAAGAGCACGTCCAGCGCCAAGGCGAATATCTGCCGTTGGATTAATATAGCGAAACAAAGCAACAGTACGCAAAATATCAGGTTCCGAGATTCGTTCAAGATTCTCAAGTGGTGTGCCTTTGATTGGCATCAGTGAGTTTATCGGAATTGAATCGACACCGCACTCAAAAAGACTTACTGCCATATCAATACGATCCTCCCACGTCTCACCCATACCGATAATTCCACCGGAACAGACATACATGCCCTCTTCCTTTACCATCTTTAATGTGGCAATCTTTTGCTCATATGTATGTGTCGTGCAGATCTGTGGAAAATAACGTTTTGAAGTCTCAATATTGTGATGATAGCTTGACACACCTGCCTCATGAAGTCTGTGAAGCTGCTCTCTTGTCAGAAAACCCATTGAAGCACAAAGATCAATGCGACATTCCTTCTTCATCGTCTCATACGCGTGAATAGCCTTTTCAAACTCCTCACCTGTAAGTGCCTTTCCTGCCGTAACAATTGAGAAACGATCTACGCCTTCTCTCTCATTCATCTTACAGGCTTCTATAATCTGCTCCTCCGGTAAAAAACCATATACCTCACAATCTGTGTGATGATGCGCCGACTGCGCACAATACTTACAGTCCTCAGGGCAACGTCCGCTTCTTCCATTAATGATTGAACAAAGATCTACCTTATCTCCTACAAAATGCTCACGGATTTTATCCGCTCCTTTGCACAGGTCATCTAAATCGCAGTCCAGAAAAAAAGACAGATCATCTTTTCTTGTCAGTCTCTTTCCTTCAATAATCTCCTCTGCCAGCTTTTGCATATCCATGTTTTTTCCTCCTCCCGGCAAATTCGAATTGATTGTACTCTTTTTTGTTTTGATTGTCAACCTATTTTTACTTTTTGGTTAACACTTTTTTTATAAATAAAAGAACCTAACCAAAAAAGGTGAGGCTCTGAATAGTTAATATTATTTCAAAAATATGTGAAGCAGCTGCTTCTTCCACTTTTGATATGGACGATATCTAATCGGCAGATCTATCCACGTTTTCTTGTCTACAATACTTTTGTAATGAGTAAAGGTGTCAAAGCCTGTTTTTCCATGATAGCTTCCCATACCACTCTCACCAAAGCCGCCAAACGGCATCTCGCTTGTTGCCAGATGAATCAGCGTGTCATTTATACAGCCGCCGCCAAATCCGATTTTTTCTATTACACTTTTGGCTGCGCACTTATCCTGTGTAAAAATATAAAGTGCCAGTGGGTGTGCCATACTGCGAATTGTATCAACTGCCTCATCAATAAAGTCATATGTCAAAACTGGAAGAATCGGTCCAAAGATTTCTTCCTGCATAACTAAATCTGAAAATGTTACATTATCCATTATGGTCGGCTCAATTTGCAAAGTACTTCGATTTGCAGTTCCGCCAACAACAACCTTTTTGTAATCAATCAGTCCAAGAAGCCTGTCAAAATGTTTCTCGTTAATGATCTTTCCATATTGTTTTCGCTTTAATGGCTGCCTTCCATATTGCTTTTGTATCTGTTTTTTTAATTCATTCACCAGCTCATCTTTTACTGCACTGTCACAGTAAATATAATCTGGTGCAACACATGTCTGTCCGCAATTTAAAAATTTTCCAAATACAATTCGTTTCGCTGCAAGCTTGATGTTGGCTGATTTATGAACGATACATGGACTCTTTCCGCCAAGCTCAAGTGTAATTGGCGTTAGATGAGCTGAAGCGCAGCGCATTACTTCTTTTCCGACAGACTGACTGCCTGTAAAGAAAATATAATCAAAATTCTCATTTAACAGACATGTATTTTCTTCCCGTCCGCCTGTGACAACTGCCACATATTTTTCATCAAAGCATTCTCTTAACATGTGGCTGATAAGCTCACTTGTATTTGCAGAATAAGCACTCGGTTTTACTATAGCCGTATTGCCTGCTGCTAGCGCATCAACTAATGGTTCAAACGTCAGCATAAGAGGATAATTCCAAGGACTCATAATCAGCACCACACCATATGGAGATGGCTTTTGATAGCTTCTTGAATGAAACTGTGCAAGCGGTGTATGTACTGTCCGCTCTTTTGCAAATTTGCGCGTATGCTTTATCATATATGTCAGCTCACTTAAAACAAGTCCTGTTTCACACATATAGCTCTCAAAAGCGGATTTTCCTAAATCTGCACAAATTGCCTGATTGATCTTTTTTTCATATTTTATAATGCATGCTCTCAGTTTTTCTAGTGCGCTTATACGAAACGATACATTCAAAGTCTCACCAGAATTAAAAAAGTCCCGCTGCTTTTTGACTAACTTTTCAATTTCTGTCTGTGTCATGATTATATCCCTCCCCCAAATTTTCCCCTTTTAGAAAGATAAGACTTACGCCATATACATGATAACAACAAACAATAAATTATTATTTGTTGTTCTTACATTCTCTAGCATCTCCATCAGCTTTGTAAATGGGCCGATATTTCCGCCTATAACGATCTCTATTTTTAATGGCTTGTCCCATGCTTGTAAAATACCATGAAGCTCCTCAAGCTCACTATTATAATCTGCCGGCATTCCTTTAAGACGTCCGAAACGCTTCAGCGCATCCTCCTCTGTCTTTAATTTTACCAGATCAATTCGTATTTTTTCCATAATCACTTCCTCCAACATTATCCACATTTGAATACAAAACAGCAATCGTGTTTTGTTTATATTGATCTATTATAGCTGTTTTGTGTGTATTTTTCAACTATTATAATCCTGTATCATCAAACTGCGGAATAAAGCTTTCCTTTGCCGTCTCACCTTCTTGTATAAATCCATTTTCCACACCCAAATCAATTGCATAGTCCACAACCTCATCATATTCCTTCTGCGTGATCGTGCGGCCAAGATTTTTAAAGCGCTTCTCAATTCCCGGCATCGGTGTGTATTGGTTCATAATACTTATATAGACCTGATCACCGTATGTCTCATATAGATAACGAATGGCTTCTTTTGACTCTTTTATATGGCCTGGCAAAATCAAATGACGCACAATCACACCTCGCTTCATCATATCTCTCTCATCAAATTTTGCATCTCCAGTTTGCTTTACCATCTGTGCAAGAGCACGCTTTGCTACCTCTGGATAATCTGGTGCATTAGAATAGCGCGCAGCCATCTCACTGCTTATATACTTAAAATCTGGCAAAAAAATATCCACAATTCCATCAAGTGCCTCAATTGCCTCAACCTTTTCATATCCGCTCGAGTTATAGACAATTGGAATTGTCAATCCACTCTTCCTTGCTCGCTTTATGCTCTCAATGACAATTGGCAGATAATGGCCTGCCGTCACAAGATTGATATTATTTGCCTTTTTTTCCTGAAGCTCCATGTAAATCTCGCAAAGCCTATCTTGTGTAATTGTCCTGCCAGAATGACCAAGCGCAATTTCTCTATTCTGACAATATACACAGCCTAAATTACAGCCTGAAAAAAATACAGCTCCTGATCCCTCATCACCAGAGATGCATGGCTCCTCCCACATATGAAGGGCAGCTCTTGCTGCCGTTATTGTGTTTCCAACTTTACAGGCGCCAAAACCACGCGTACGGTCAGCACCACACTCACGCGGACACAGCCTGCAATTAGTCCAGTCTATTGTAAAATGCTTATTTTCTTCCATTTTTTTGTCTCCATATTTAACTTTTTCTTACAATTCCCAAAAAGCAGTTGTGTTTCTCCTAAAAAGCTATATGATAGAATTGATTGTAATGATTTTACTTTATTACCACTTACCCATTATACTTTATCATGGAGGTGCTATCATGTATTTTGATGCACATTTTATTTTTAAAACCTTCCGATCTCGTGGGGTTTTTATGTTTGTGCTTTGTCTTATGATCCTTTGCTCTGTGCGTCCCTCTTTTGCAGCAGAAGCCGAAGCTACGCTGCAGGCGGAAACTACAGACGATTCTGCTATTGAGGCAGCTGGTATTGTCAGCGAACATGGTCAGTTAAGTGTCTCATCATCTGGATTTGTAGTGGACAAAAATCAATCTGTCTTCCAAATTCAGGGTATAAGTACACACAATTTGGCTTGGTATCCGGAGTATGTAAATGTCGATACATTTCGCAAACTTCGTGATGAGTTCAATATCAACACAATCCGCCTTGCCATGTACACAGCAGAAGATGGCGGCTATTGCGTCAGTGATGACACTGCAAGACAGCAAATGCTTGCCTGTCTGACTTCTGGTATTGAAGCTGCCATACAGTTGGATATGTATGTGATCGTAGACTGGCATATTCTTTCAGATTCCAACCCAAATCTCTACAAGGAAACTGCCCTTTCTTTCTTCGAAAGTATTGCTTCCACTTATGGTGACAAACCAAACATTTTGTATGAGATCTGCAATGAGCCAAACGGTGATACCTCATGGGACGAAATCAAAAGCTACTCTGTTGACGTGATTGACCGCATTCGTATGTATGCACCGCAAAGCATTGTAATTGTTGGTACCCCAACTTGGAGTCAGGATGTGGATATTGCTTCTTCATCTCCAATTGAGCGCACCAATCTCCTTTATAGTCTTCATTTTTATGCGGCAACCCACAAGGAAGATCTACAAAGCAAGCTGCAGACTGCACTCACAAATGGGCTTCCTGTCTTTGTATCAGAATTTGGCATCACGGAGGCTTCCGGAAGCGGAATCGTTGATACCACAAGCGCTGATACCTGGATGAAACTGTTAAATGAAAACGGCATTGGCTACATTTACTGGAATCTTTCAAACAAAGACGAAGCCTGTGCCCTTCTTCGTTCCTCGTGCACATCATTATCCGACTGGACTTTTGATGATTACTCGCCTGCCGGACAATGGTTTTTACAGAATCAGCAAAATAATGCTTCAATTTATGACAAAGCAGCTGCCGCTCCAACAGAGGCTGTCGACACTCCTACTACACTTTACGCAAGTGATGATTATTGGAGCTTTAGCAATGGCTGCAATGTTTCTGTAAGCCTTACTGATACCTGGGCCGATACATCCATGCAGTATGCCTCTTATGATGTAACTGTTTCAAATACATCTTCTTCTGATGTAACAAACTGGCGTTTTCGCATCACCTGGAATGAGGAAATTTCACCAAAGGAATACTGGTCATGTGAAATTGGCGGCTCTGGAAATAATCGTCTTTTCATTCCAGTAGATTATAACACGACCATCCCGGCAGGCTCTTATATCACCTTTGGAATGATCGTGTATGGTGTTCAGTCACCTGAACTGACAAATATCACCTTTGAATAAAACTAGGAGCTTTTTGATGAAATCAAAATATACAAAAAAACAACGTGTTCTTGCCATTTTAGGCATCATGCTTTTAGTCGGACTTTATCTCGCAGCGCTTATCGCTTCGTTCTTTAACAGCCCGACTTCACAGGGATTTTTATGCAGTGCTTTATTCTGTACATTCTTTATCCCAATCGTTATCTATCTTCTTCAGTTTTTTGCAAAGAAAAATTCTTCGTCACCAGATGACGACGATAAATCATTTAGGAAATAAATTTCCGATTAAAGGGGTCTTCGGACCTCTTTTTTTTCGATTTTCCTCAATCACTTCATCATCAATATCAATATAATAACGCTCATATGCATTCACTACACGTGTTTCATTATACTTACATTCTCTTTTATAACGTCCTCCGTAATTGGCATGCACATGACCATGTACAAACAAAAGTGGCTTATAACAGTCCATTAAGTCCCTGAATACCTGAAATCCCTTGTGAGGAATGTCATCACCGTCATTTAACTGATATGCCGGCGCATGCGTAACAAGAATGTCAAAGCCATCTTTCTTTCGCAGCTTAAAACGCATCTTATTCACACGCTTTTTCATCTCCTTTTCCGTGAACATGTTACTTCCCTCTTTGTAGCGCATTGATCCCCCAAGACCAAGCAAACGTACACCATGAAACTCAAAAATATCATCTTCAATGCAGATACAGCCATCAGGAGGTGTCATCTCATAGTTTGCATCATGATTTCCCCTCACATAAATCACAGGTGCCTTTGTAAATGTTGCCAGAAAGGACAGATATTTGGGATTTAAGTCTCCGCACGAAACAATCAGATCCACATTTTCAAGCATCGACTTATCAAAATAGTCCCACAGCGCCTTCGACTCGATATCTGCAATTACCAGTATTCTCATTCCTACCTCTACCTCTGCCATAATCCAGCGCAGCTATACTTCGCTGCGCCTTCATAACCGCTTTTTCTACTCTTCTATATTATCTACACCCTGAACCTCAACTACAGCCTTTGCATCCTCATTTAGTTTGTTCCAATGCGGCAGACTGCCATTCACATTATCGGCCAGCCATCTCATGTTAATAATTTCCTCTGGTGTCAGTGAACGATTGTCATCGCTTTGTACAATACCATCCTGTGAATACAGCTCTCCTGAAAACGGACTAAAGCCACCTTCCATAATTTGATGCTGCATAAACTCAACCAACTGCCTTGTTTTTACCGGAACCTTCGGTGAGCAGATGAAATCAACAACACCTGCTGACATTCCCCACCAGTAATTAAGTGCAACACCGTCTGAGCCTGCACTGTCCCATGCACCATTTTGCACAGTCTCGACAAGCTTTTTATAAAGCGCACCCCAGTTCCATATCACAGCTGTCAGATTTTCCGGCTCATCCTTTTCTATATTGACCAGTCCAAAATAGCGTGACGGTGAATTAGGTACAATCATCTCAAGACATGATACAAGATTTACTTCATTTGTCTTAAAGTCTTCAAGAATTTCCTGTTTGCTGCGCACTGTCGTCCACTCCAGCTGAATCGTTGCATTTGGATTAACCATCTTCACGCCAATCGCAAATGCATTTATATTGGCAATCATACCGCAGATCGGATAATCAGCCATATAGCCAATCTTTCCATTTTTACACAATGCTCCTGCTACAAGTCCTGATAAAAACTTTGCCTCAAACAAACGCGCATAGTAGGTACGAATACACTGGTGATTCGTGTCAACAGAACAATTTAAAATCTTGACAGATGGATTTTTTATCGCTGTCTTTATGCTGCCTTCAAGAAACTGCGGCGTTGTTGTAAATATAATGTTGCATTTTTTTTCAATTGCATCATCAAGTGTATTTTCAAGTTCTGCTCCCTGTGAAACATCATTATAAGAGATTGTTTCAACCTTTCCCTTAAATTGTTCCTCAAGATACATGCGTCCAAGTTCATGACCATATATCCATGCAGAATCCTGTGGATTTTTATCATGTACAAATGCAATCTTTAAATACTTTGTTCCTGGAGACAACAGATAATCAAACAGATTTTTCTTTGGTGCCTCCTGTGGCTCTGTCTTAATCTCAGAAGGATTTCCTTTTGCCTGAAGCAAAATCTCATCCCACATCTTTACAAGCTCTGATTTGATCTGAGATGGGAGCTTTTCCTCCTGATGAGGATCACACGGATATAGCTCCAAATACATCAAAAAGGCATCTGCTGTCGGAATCGGCGGTCGTTCTCCTCCCTTTTCCTTATACACCTTTTCAAAGCGCACATACAAAGAACGAACCTCCATACGGTCATCATCTGTCCATTTATAATCTACTTCAAATCCAAGCTTTTCCAATAAAGTCCTATAGCTTCCAAGCTTACTTAACACAATGTAATTAACCTTAGAGCACTTATAAAATGCCAGAAACTCAAAGTACAGGCGGTTCTCTGGCTCATCTGTCCTCTTTGGAATAATACGAGTTACATTACCCTGCACACTAGGTGCATCGCAAAACTTTAATACACTGACACGCTTATTACCCTCTAATACATAGTAGCGGTTCATAAACTCATAACACTTAATCGGATCATGTATTCCCTCTTCCAAATGGGCATTATAAAGAGCCTGCCACTTGGCTGCAAACTCCGATTCATCATCGAGCAGCGGCATAAAGTTCGGTGCAAATGCAGTACGTCTTCCTGCCGTAAAAGTTCCCACAATCATTTCCGATGGAATGGAACAAATTCCCAGATCTTCCTCTGCCACCACATCCGTATGAGACAAAAGCTCCTCAAGCACCTGCAAATACGGATATTTTCCTTCCGACAGATATCTTGCATAGCTTCTCTCACCCTTTTTCAGCGCCTTCTGATAATCCTCTCTTGCCATATTCAGCCACACACCTTTCTGTTCTCTAAGTTTCTTGCTCTTTACAGCTTTATTTTACATCATTTTATCTGCTGTTACAAGTATTCTTAAGAAAACCTTTCAATCCTTATGAATCCGTGTTTTTTCTTGCTTTTTTTCTAGAAACAAAGTACAATAAAATTAACTTATGCATCAGGAGGACTTATTATGAAAAAATCTCGTTTCATTCCTGCTTTTTTACTTTCTGCAGCACTTTTATCTGGACTTGCAGGATGCAAAAAAGAAACTGAATATTATAATCCAAACGCACAGACCTCATCTGTGACAGAAACACAAACTGAACTGCAAACAGAACCTTCCACACAAGCTTCTACTGAAGAATCTACTGAGGCTTCTACTGAAGAAAGCACCGAAGCTTCCACTGAAGAATCCACTGCTGCCCATGTTGTTTCCAAAGAACTTGCTGTAGGTGACATTTGGTATGTAAATACCGATTCCCTTAATATCCGCGATTACCCTTCTACTGAAGGCAATAAAATTGGGGAGCTTTATCGCGGTGAGGAAGTTCGAATCCTTGCTCTTGCAGAAAATGGATGGGTTCAGATTAACAGTGCAACAATGGACGGCTATGTAAAAGCAGATTTTCTTGTATCTTCTCAAGATCAGGTAGATGGTGCAGCGGCAGATGCCGCTGCATCCGCTGCTCCAGCCTCAAACGAAACATCAAATGCAAACACATCTTCTTCAAACGGACATATTGTATGCATTGATGCAGGTCATCAGCAGGCAGGCATCAGCGAACAGGAACCAAACGGTCCTGGCTCCTCTGTAATGAAGGCTAAGCTTACTACTGGAACGAGCGGCGTAGCTACTGGTCTTGCCGAGTATCAATTAAACTTGGATGTCTCTCAAATGCTTCAACAGGAGCTTTTAAACCGTGGCTATCAGGTTGTGATGATTCGTACAACAAATGACTGCGCTATGAGCAATGCTGAGCGTGCTGTATACGCAAATGAAAGCGGTGCTGAAATCTTTGTCCGCATCCATGCAAACAGCTCCAATGATCCTTCTGTAAATGGCGCTATGTTCTATGCTCCATCATCAGCAAATTCTTATCTGTCTGCTGATGTAATATCTGCAAGCAACACACTTGCTTCTACGATGCTTTCTTTTTATTGCTCCACAACAGGTCTTGCAAACAAAGGAGTTCTTCAGGATGATAATATGACAGGTATCAACTGGTGTACTATTCCTGTCACAATCGTAGAAATGGGCTTTATGTCTAACCCTGAGGAAGACCAAAAGATGGCAAATCCTGAGTTTCAGGCTGTAATTGCACAGGGTCTTGCAAACGGTATTGACGCTTACTTTGGGAGATAATTGATTATGGCTGTTCAGATCTATTACCAACTGATCCGTGACATCGTAATTGACGAACAGCTGCTTTCCATGCTGCAGCCGCAGCGCAGAAAGCAGCTGTTTTCTTTTCGTTTGGAATCTGATCAAAAACGCTGCGCAGCAGCCGGGCTTCTTCTTTGGAAGCATATTTACAATAAACACCCAGAACGTTTCACCGTCTCTTACAATGCAGCTGGAAAACCTAGTGTAGCAAACGCTCCATTTTTTAACCTCTCACACAGCAATGATTTTGTCATGCTTGCCGTCAGTGACACCCCTGTTGGATGTGATATTGAAAAGCTTCATAAAACTGTCCTTTCACACCATGTTTTTCATCCAAATGAGCTTTATGCACTTTCTAATCTTCCTTCAGGAGATATACAAAACCATGAGTTTCTTCGCCTGTGGACAGCAAAGGAAGCCTTCCTAAAAGCCATAGGCACAGGTATTGATGCAAAAGCTTCCTCATACGATTTTAGTAAGAGCAATACCATCTCTCTCTATGATGGTTCATTTTGGAAACTCGAACATCATACAGTTTGCGATTTTCCTGACTATCTTTCGTGTGTTTGCTATAAATGCTTGCAATAAAAAGAAACATCATTTACACTTTAAGCATTACAAGTCAGGCGTTCACATTACACCTGCCCTATGTTTTATTATTCAGAAACGAGGATTGTTTTTATGACTGCTTATGCTCATCTGTTACTGTATTTCTTTTTCTACAGCTTTGTCGGCTGGATTTGGGAATCCAGCTATGTATCTATTCTCACAAAACGGCTGACGAACCGAGGTTTTTTAACTGGTCCAATGCTTCCGATCTATGGAAGCGGCGCTGTAGTCATGCTCTGTGCCACCTACCCGGTGCAATCGTCCGACATTGGTATTTTTCTGCTTGGACTTATTGCTGCCACAATACTTGAATACGTTACCGGTGTCGTTATGGAAACACTTTTTCAGGTGCGTTACTGGGATTACAGTGACAAAAAGTTTAATATACAGGGACATATCTGCCTAAGCTCCTCGCTTGCATGGGGTGTTTTTACACTTCTTTTGATACGCGTCGTTCATCCACGCATATCAGCTTTATTAGAAAGGATTCCTCAAAGTGTATGCTTTGGCGCTCTTTTTGTGATCACTATAGTTTTTTCAATCGACTTTGCTTCCTCCTTCCATGCTGCTATGGATCTGCGTCAGATTCTTGAATCTATTACTAATCTAAAATCAGATGCAGAAAAGCTTCGTGAACGCTTTATTGTACTTACTGATTCCGTAAGCGAGACGCTTCGCGATAAGATTGGCACTATAAAAAAGCCGGAGAGTTCTCGTATTGAGGAATTTCAGACTTCTGTTTCTGAATACCTTGAAAAGCTTTACTCTCTTGTTCCAAAGGAAAAAACAGCCGATGTTATTCGACTCAAAGAACGCTTTGCCTATTTAGGTGAACTGAAAAATGCTATCTCAAAGCGTATGGATTTTCGTAAGATTATCCTTTTAAAAGGAAACCCAATGCTTACTTCAAAAAAATATGCCGATGCCCTTAATTCCTTAAAAGAGCAGATTGGACTTAATAAAAATAAATAAGAAAAAGACATGCTGCCCATCATTATTACGATAGGCAGCATGTCTTATTTTTTCATCTGCAACTTAGCAACACCATTTACTACATTATAGGTTTTTCCATTACAAATAACCTTTCCGCTATACTTCCACTTTAACACACCATTTATTATATAATATGTCGTTCCATAGTAGTCACAAACACCTGTATAATTCCAATCAAGCGCACCCCTCTTCACATAATACCAGGTTCCTCCATACAGACAAAGTCCTGTATAATTCCAGTCAAGCGCACCCTTCTTTACATAATACCAGGTTCCACTATACAAACAAAGTCCTGTATAATTCCAATCAAGCGCACCTTTCTTTACATAATACCAGGTTCCACTATACAAACAAAGTCCTGTATAATTCCAGTCAAGCGCACCCTTTTTCACATAATACCAGGTTCCACTATACAAACAAAGTCCTGTATAATTCCAGTCAAGAACACCCTTCTTAATATAATACCAAGTTCCATAGTAAAGTACCAGACCAGTATAAGACTTATCAACTTTTCCTTTCACCACATAATACCATTTATTTTTGATATTTAAAAGATTCGTAAAGGAAGTATTCTGAACACCATTTTTGATATAAACAAGATCATTTCCGCATTGAACCAAATCAGTATAATTTGAATCAATTTGATTGTTCTTATAATAAGACCAACTTCCGTCTGTATTTTGTACCAAACCCTCCTGAACAACTGAAATATTTGATTTATATGCTGTAGTTCTTAAAATCGGATAGCTAAATACACAATCTGCACTAGTCGTCCATTTTCCACTTGGAATATGAGTAGTTACAAATTTCTTTGTTCCAAATGCTGCTGATGAATATGTTTCTGAACCTACTAAGAAAAAGTCGTACATAATTGTAGACTGATCATCCCACGTAGCATCTACTGCATACCATACGCCATTTTCCATTTGAACATAATTCCACATATGATATTCTCCACTGTCTGTTACACCAGTAACAAGCACACATGGAATACCATATTTATTGCACTGGAGCTTCATCATCTTTGCATATCCAGCACAAACAGTTTCAATCTTTCCATCACCATCTGCATCATAATATAGACTATATGGCGTCTGATAATACGGATTTCCGATATTTTGCATATTATTTTCATAGCTGACCATACTGCAAATCTTGTCATGAACTGCCTTTACTTTATCATATGTAGTTGCATTTGCTGGAAGCATAGCATCAATCTGTGATTTTGTTCCATCAAATAATGGATTTACTTTACTTCCTGTAAGTACCCCAGTATCCTTAGTAGGTGTTATGGTAAATGTACTTCCTGCAAGCTCAAGATCTGTTATAATACTTATTTCGCCTGACTCGAACAGCGGTGTATATACGCTATAACCAATAGTATATTTTGCACCTGAAAGCCATACTAACTCTGGATGATCATATGTCAATGCTAAATATGCTGGAGTTACATAACTGCTAAGCCATGCAAAAATTGCCTGCTTTGTTTCTTCTGAATATACAGCCTTACCATTGGCTCCCTTTGTTACCTTCTGATTTTCAAAAATTCTTGTCAGGTTCAACTTCATCTTTGCTGTACTGGCACTACTTTTATTTGCTTCGTAAATCGCATTATAGATACGCTTAGATGTTGCATCAAGCTGATCATAATAGTTTCCAGTTGCTGTACTGATTCCTGCCATTCCTAAATAAATTGGATTTCTGTCTACTATCATATCAAATGAAAATGTCTTTACAAACTCATCTCCAATTTCATAAATATCAGAATCCATATCTTCATCAGTTGAATCTACAAATGCATCCGTTGAGCACTCAGTTGTCTCATCCTCACTATTAGATTCCTGTACCAGTTCTGGCAAATTCTCATTTACTGTTTCCTGAGTCTGTTCTTCTATACTTTCACTTGCCGTTTCCTGAGTCTGTTCTTGTGTACTTTCGCTTTCTGCTTCCTGAGTCTGTTCTTGTGTACTTTCGCTTTCTGCTTCCTGAGTCTGTTCTTCTATACTTTCAGTTATCGTTTCTGACGTCAGTTCTAATATCTCGGGATCAGTACCATTAACTAGTTCCTCTGATAACTCAGAAGATGATTCTGACAACATTTCCTGACTTAGTACTTCCTGCGATGTCTGTTCTTCTTGTGCATAAGTTGCCGATCCTGCCAACATAACAAAAGCAGTAAACAACGATGCGGCTCGTTTCAATAATGCCTTATTTTTTCTCATCCAGTACTCCCTCTTTCTATTGTATCTCTAGACAATTACTTCTTAATACTAAAAAATCACAGAGTTTCCCCTGCAATTTTTAACTGCAGCTGGCTGACATTTTACAGTCCCTATAGCTTTGCGTCACTGCCTTTCGCCAGTTTTGCCAAACTATTTTTTTGTGAAAAATCATCAAATGACTCTCCATTATAACCTATCTCCATTTTTATTAGTATCACGCATCGCCTTTTCTGTCAACAACTTTCTTCCAGATTCTTAATAATATGACTCTTTTCAGTGCTTGACAGGCAATTTAAGCTTGTCTTATAATAAATTATAATACAAGCGCACACTTCACTATGGGGCAAAAAATTTCACCCTATTTTTCATTATATCATTTTTCCCCTGTGAAAAAAAGTTTTATTTGCGCGGAAATGAGGTTTTTATGAAACATTACGATATTATTATTATCGGCGCCGGTCCTGGCGGTATTTTCTCCGCATACGAACTGGCAACCAAACGCCCTGATTTAAAAATCGCCGTATTTGAGGCTGGAAATCGTCTTGAGAAAAGAAAGTGCCCAATTGACGGCAAGCGCGTAACAAAATGTATACACTGCAAAACCTGTGCTATCATGAATGGCTTTGGCGGTGCCGGTGCTTTCTCTGATGGAAAATATAATATTACGAATGAATTTGGCGGCACACTTTACGAGTATATCGGAAAAAACAAAGCAACGGAACTTATGGAATATGTTGATGAAATCAATATGGCCTACGGTGGCGAGGGCACACGCCTATATTCTTCTGCAAATTCCAGCTTTAAACGTGTCTGTCTGCAGAACAACCTTCACCTTCTTGAGGCATCTGTCCGTCATCTCGGAACAGACAAAAACTATGAAGTTCTCAGTAACCTTTATAATTTGTTAAAAGACAAGGTTAGTTTCTATTTCATGACACCAGTTCAGAATGTTGCAATCATGGATAATGGTGACTATGAGATTATTACAGAGAATGAGACATATACATGTGAGAAATGTATTATCTCCGTTGGTCGAAGTGGAAGCAAATGGATGGAGCAAATCTGCCATAACCTTGAAATTCCAACAAATTCAAGCCGTGTTGACATTGGTGTTCGCGTAGAGCTTCCTGCTGAGGTATTTGCCCCGATCACAGATGAGCTCTATGAAAGTAAGATTGTATACCAGACTGAAAAATATCAGGATCGTGTGCGTACCTTCTGCATGAATCCAAAGGGCGCTGTAGTTACAGAAAATACAAATGGTATTATCACAGTAAACGGGCACAGCTATGAAAATCCTGCCCTTCACACAAAGAATACAAACTTTGCTCTGCTTGTTTCCAAACACTTTACTGAACCGTTTAAGGACAGCAATGAATACGGTGAGAGTATAGCTCGTCTGTCTAACATGCTTGGAGGCGGCGTTATGGTTCAGCGCTTTGGTGATTTGATCCGCGGTCAGAGAAGTAACCCTAAGCGTATCGCAGAGTCTTTCCTTACACCAACTCTTGATGCTACGCCAGGCGATTTAAGCCTTGTAATGCCAAAGCGTATTCTCGATGGCATCATTGAGATGATTTATGCGCTTGACAATATTGCTCCTGGTACTGCAAACGATGACACACTTCTCTATGGTGTCGAAGTTAAATTTTACAACATGGAGGTTCAGATCGACAATCATCTTGAGACTCGCCACAAAAATCTCTTTGTAATCGGTGACGGCAGCGGTGTTACTCACTCTCTGTCCCATGCATCTGCAAGCGGCATCTATGTTGCACGCCATCTGCTCGGTGAAATTGAATAATTAAAGAAAAGAGCCTCTGGGGACATGTACTGTCCCCGATGGCTCTTAGTTACTTTCTGACTTTAACAATGCCTGATAAATATCTCTTTTGCTGACACCGCGATCCTTCGCAACCTGCTTCATCGCATCCTTGCGGTTCATATCTTCATACAGCGCCATGTGCTCTTCAATTGTCATTTCTTCCCATGACTGCTGTTTTTGCTTATTTAAATCTTCTCTGTCAGCTCCCTCAATGATAATTACGCACTCACCTCTCGGCTCCTCTATGTCTCGATAATGAGCTAATGCACCATCTAACGTATCTGCATAGACAGTCTCATGTTTTTTAGTAAGCTCTCTGCATATACGAACCTTTCTTGATCCGAGTGTCTTAAAAAGCTCCTCAAGCGTCTTTACGAGGTGATGAGGTGCTTCATAAAGAATAATAGTTCTTGTCTCATCCTGTAATTCCTCAAGAATTTGCGCACGCTGCTTTTTATCTGCTGGAAGAAATGCCTCAAATGCAAATCTTCTTGTAGATAAACCAGACATAGTAAGTGCGGTTATACATGCAGCAGGGCCGGGAAGAGATGTCACCTTAATCCCTGCCTCATAACACTTTTGAACCAGAACCTCACCTGGATCAGAAATGCCTGGCGTTCCTGCATCTGTAATGCAGGCAATATTTTTGCCATCCAGCATCAAACCAACCAGATATTCAGCCTTATCATATTTATTGTATTCATGATAGCTTGTCATTGGCGTATGAATATCAAAATGATTCAGAAGCTTTTGACTATTTCTTGTATCCTCTGCTGCAATAAGATCTACTTCCTTTAGCGTGCGCAGCACGCGAAATGTGATATCCTCAAGATTTCCAATCGGAGTTGCACACAGATAAAGCATTCCTGCCATAACTTTCTTCCTTCCATTTTCATGTTTGTATCTTTTCAGAGCCTTCCGTGAATCATTTTGATCTGTTTGCTCTCTTGTCCATCTTCATCAAACAATACAAGAGGCGCTTCGACACGAATCTGCGTATTGCCGCCACGGATTCCTTCTATCAACACCAGATTAGCCTCCTGCGATGCCTTTGGATGCACCATACAAAGGCGCCTAGGTGACATTTTATATTGCTTCATCAGACATATGATATCTCCAAGACGATATGGTCGGTGCACCATATACATACGTCCTCCGGCCACCAATACATTCGCACTCTCACGAATCACATCCTCTAAGCTGCATAAAATTTCATGACGCGATACTGCCTTACTGTAATCAGCACCTACAAGGCCGCTTCCACCTGCCATATACGGTGGGTTGACTGTAACTACGTTAAAAACACCTTTTCCAAAAAGAGTCTTTGTATTTTTCAAATCACCACAGATAATTGATACCTTATCCCCTAGATGATTTAACACCACACTTCGAGATGCCATTTTTGCAACTTCCTCTTGGATCTCTAGACCAGTAAAATGCGATGCCGCTGTCTTTGCCGTCATTAAAATAGGAACCACACCTGTCCCCGTACAAAAATCCAGCACATGCTCTCCCTCAGAAGCCTTTGCAAACCACGATAGGAGCACTGCATCCACGCCATAGCAGAAACGTCCCGGATGCTGAATCAGCATTAACCCGTTGCGCTCTAAATCGTCTAATCTCTCACCTGGCTTAAGCTCACTTATCATTAAGCTTAGACCTTCCTTCCCTCTTGTCAAGCCTGTCTAAATCTTCAAGCTCCTTTAATTCCTTATCGGACAGCTGCGTTTTTTCCCTTCTCTTATGAGGACGGAATTTCAGCTGAGAAACCTTGTATTCACGAATTTCCTTCTCATCCTTATTTACGGTAACGATGACTTTTACTTCCTGGCGAAGCACACTTACACTGGAAACCTCTCCCTTTAGTCCGTCATCTGTCGTCACATAATCACCTACACTTGGAAGCTTACTGTTTAAATACTCGTATGTCTCCTCCTCGTTCTTTAAACAACACATCAATCGTCCGCAGACACCGGAAATTTTCACAGGATTTAAAGACAAATTTTGTTCCTTTGCCATCTTGATAGAAACTGGCGCAAATTCTGATAAATATGAATTACAGCACAATGGTCTTCCGCAACTGCCAATTCCACCAATAATCTTTGCCTCATCACGCACACCAATCTGACGAAGTTCAATACGAGTACGAAATACCGATGCCAGATCCTTTACAAGCTCACGAAAATCAACTCTTCCATCTGCCGTAAAGTAAAAAAGAACCTTATTATTGTCAAACGTATACTCTGCATCAATAAGCTTCATATCAAGACCATGCTTTGCGATTTTTTCCTTACAGATCTTAAATGCATCCTTTTCCTTCTGTCTGTTTTCATCTGCAACTGCATCGTCTTGTGGTGTAGCAATACGAATTACTGGCTTTAATGGCTGAAACACCTTTTCTTCATCCATATCTTTCACGCCAAGCACAACATAGCCATACTCAACGCCTCTTGCTGTCTCTACAATAACATGCATTCCCGTTGTAATATCCATATCAAGCGGATTAAAATAATACACCTTTCCGGCTCTGCGGAAACGCACACCGATGACCTTTATCATAATTTTTCCAAACCTTTCCTATTTCTGGCACTCTCTGATCGTCAGCCACAAAAGCTCCAGCGTAAGCTGGAAATTTACATTTGCGTCCAGTCTGGCTGACGCGGTATTTATAGCCTCCAGAATGCGGTTTATTTCATTATAACCACATGTCTGAGCAACCTTATTGATTGCGCTGTACTCCTCTGCAAAGATCAGAAGATTCGGATCTCTTGTTGCCTTAAAGATCAGAATATCCCGATACCACATCTGCATAAAACCAAAGCAGTCCTTAATGCTCAGTTTATATTCCTCAAGCTTTGCAATACTTTCAAGTAGCTCTGAAAATGGCATCTTAGAGGCTGTCTTTAATAATAGCATAATCGTCTGAATCATTGAAATAAAATCATCCGACTGTGCCAGCTTCAATCCCTTTCCGATATTTCCCTGTGAGAATTTTTCAAGTGTTGGAATCTTATCCTCATCCACACCTTTTTCTCTCATGTACGAAGTAAATGCTTCTGACTCAACTGGCTTCATATTCAGTACAATGCTTCTTGAAAGAATTGTTTCAAGCATTGATGCTGCATTTGTTGTAAGCAATAAAATAATACCATAAGCCGGAGGCTCCTCTATTGTCTTTAAAAGAGCATTCTGTGCCTGAACAGACTGCTTTTGCGCCTCGTCTACAATATAAATCTTATACGGACTGCAATATGGCTTAATCTGGATATCTCCGATAATCTGAGTTCTGACGTCATCTACACCGATTACCGTTGGCTTCTCATGACCTGGAAAAATTACATCAGGATGATTACCGCTCAAAAATTGTGTGCATGAATGGCACACGCCGCACGGTCTGTTGGCAGGTTCTGCCTGACACTCCAATGTCTGTGCAAATGCCTTCGCCGCCGTCATCTTTCCAAGACCATCCTCTCCGCTTATGACATAGCAGTGTGATACCTTCCCGGAAGAGATCGCATGTAAAAAATGTTCCTTTATCTGTTCATTTCCGATTAATTCTGAAAAACCGCCTGCATGCATATCAAAATCGCCTCCCATCTTATCGTAACGATCCATTTTTCTGTTTATGAACTGCATTTATCATAGCACAACTTTAATAAATAGTCTAGTTACAGTTCATGTTCAATGTATGATAAAACTTCTTTAAGACAGCACTCTCTATCCTCATTCTTAAAGCGTTTTATAATATTTGCAGCCTTTAGCTTTTCTTCAGAAAAATCGGCCTGATCAGCCAAAAAGCGTCTGCACATCTCCTCATATTTTGCAGTTTTTTGCGTGCGCTCTCTTGCAATAGCCCGCTCTAAGCGGAGCCCATCTTCTACCTCAAGATACACAGGAATCATAGTTTCTGCTCCAAAATGCGCACGAATCGGCACATACGATTCAAGTGTTCCAATTGTCATATAAACAGAATTATCATCAAACTGTCCATCGTCTGCTGTTGCATAAATCCAATCACCGTATACGGTATGGTAAACACGCTTTTCTATAATTTTTCCTTCGTTTTCCATTTGGGCAATCTCACTGTCTGTCACAAAGAAATATTCTCTTCCATTTTCTTCGTGATCGCGTATCGGTCTCGTCGTATACAATATGATTTCCTTTGGTGAAGGATTAAGTTTTTCCTTTACTTTTCTGTAGATAGTATCTTTTCCAGATGCACTCTTTCCCATAAAATAGATAATTTTCATATCTTCTTTTCCTTTTTGTTGTTTGTACTATTTAGCTTCTGTTTTTATGTTATTAACTTTCAATGACAAGGAGCGTTTCTCCAGTTTCATCCTCCATGCCGTACAGTTCCATGCCACTTGTCCTATAGTAACGAACAATTTCAAGCAGTTCCTCGCTGATTTTTTCTCCTGGCATCAAGAACGGACAACCCGGTGGATAAACATAGACAGTCTCGGCACTGATTTTTCCAACAGATTCAAAAAATGGTACCTGAATTACAGGCGCCTCTGCTGCTTCTAGCGGCAGCATAACCAGTTCAAGCGGCACAAATGCAGAAGGATACGCACTCGTTGTTCTCTCCCATACTAGAGAGCCGCATTCCAGCTCATCATTAATTTCGCTAAGTGCCGCCTCAAGACGCAAAAAGCCTTCTTCTGTATCTGTCAGCATTGTCATAAGAATTACATAATCGGGCGCTGACATTTCCGGCTGAAGATGATAGCGGTCGCGCAAAATTTCATGCAGCTTTCTTCCTGCATTCTTGTATCCTTTTGCGCCAAACACAATTTTTGTATAATCTGCAATCGGAATACTAATCATGTCTGCGCTTTTTATTTTCGGATAAAGAAACCACAGTTGTTTCCATGACTCGCTTCGTTCATAGAAAAGCTGCAGTCTGTCAGTCAGCATTTGTAGCTTTTTTTTGCCTTCGCCTTGCATATAGCGCACACAAAGATCCATTCCTGCCATCAAAACATAAGATGGACTAGATGTCTCAAATATATGAAGGGCACGCTCAATTTTTTTTACCGAAACTCTGTCGCTGCATATATGAAGTGCTGCACTCTGTGTCAGACACGGAAGTGTTTTGTGAAGGCTCTGAATGACAATATCTGCGCCCTCACGCACTGCACTATATGGAAGATACGTCTCTTCCTGATTAGCACCATGATTAGCATATGGAAGATGTGCGCCATGTGCTTCATCCACAATCAAAACTCCGCCATGTGCATGTACCACATCTGCGATTTGCCGTATATTTGATACAATTCCTTCATACGTCGGCGATGTCAGGATCACTGCCGCAATTTCTGGGGATTGCTCATAAGCTTTTTCCACATCTTTGGGGATAATTTGATCACTTATACACAAGTTATCCACATTTTGGGGATAAATATATGTTGGTTTTAGTCCTCTGAGCATTATTGCATGGGCAACACTCTTATGAGTGTTTCTTGCTACCGCAACTGTAGCTCCCTGTGGACACGCCGCATAAATAGCTGCTAATATTCCACATGTTGAACCATTAACTATGTAATATGACTTCTTTGCCCCTACTGCATTAGCCATGCGCGCCATACCTTCTTCAAGAATACCATCTGCATGATGCAGATCATCAAATCCGTCAATCTCAGTAATGTCAATATCATACACATCCGAAATCCAATCCACTTTACGTTTATGCCCCGGCATATGAAATGGGTATGCATCACTCTTTGCATACTCTCTTAGTTTTTCATAGATTGATTGATCCTGCATATTTTTCTCCTTTTCTGTAACCGCTTTCCCAATCCACTACATTCATCATCTCTGTATGATTCAAAAAAGCCTTCAGATTATGAGCACAGATTTTTGCAACACGCTCCTCTACCTGTGGTGTATGACCAAAGCTAATTCCCGAAACATGTGGTGTTATAAGCACATTCTTCATGCCCCACATCAAATTATCACTAGGCAGCGGCTCTGGATCTGTCACGTCAAGCACAGCCCCTGAAAGATAGCCTTCTTCGAGCAATTGAATCAAATCTGGCTGAACAATTAAACTTCCTCTTCCGACATTTACAACTAGTCCGCCCTTTTTCATTTTGCGAAGACGTCCTTGATTTAACAAATGTGTCGTCTTAACTGTCTTTGGCAGGCAGCCAATCACGATATCTGCACGGCAAATCTGCTCATCTAATGCATCAAGCGTATACACCTCATCAAACCATTCAGATGCAAATTTTGCAGTTCGTCTGATACCTATCGTATAGACATCAAATGCGCTCAAACGCTTTGCAATATTAGTTCCAATATCGCCTGTGCCTAAAATAAGCGCAGTCTTTCCCATCAGTGCCTGCTCACTTCCTGCATCCTGCCACAGACGTTTTTGCTGATGCTCAATATAACTAGGAAATTTGCGATACATTGTCAATATTCCACCAAGAACATACTCTGAAATAATCCCTCCAAATGCACCTGACATACTACACAACATAACATTTCTTGGAAATCCTGGCTGCTGCGTATATTTTTCTACGCCTGCATTAGATGACTGAACAAATTTCAGCTTTGGTGCAGAAGCTATCTCTTCAATAGACGGATTTCCAATTATGATATCTGCCTCTTTCAAAAAAGCATGATATAGTTTCTCATCTCTTTTATCATCTATCGTGTACGCATCTTTGAAGAAAAACAAAGCGTCTGGCGCTTCTTTTTTTAGCTCCTCTTGATGTTCTTTTTGAAATGGAACTGTTACTAGTATCTTCACTATGCTTCCTCCTATCTTCTATGAAACTACTGTACCTATTTTTTCACATCTGACATCCACGCGATATCCTCGCTGATTCTTTTGATTTCTTCTGGCAAATGATAGGCATACGCTGCTTCTGGGTAAAGATAGGCATGCAGCTGCACAACATTATCTGCCAATTCTCTTGCCACAACTGCATCTTTTACACCTTTTGTCAAATCATATATCTGCCCCAGATACTCACCTGCCTCATATTGGAATGGAAAAGAAATACTTTCTTCAATTTCAAAATCACCCGCCTGAAATGCGAGATTTCCTAATTCCAGCATTGAAAGATTTGTTGCAATACTATCCATACCGATTGATACGGCTCTAACAACTGTCGTTGGCTTTGTCAAAATCAATTCCTTAACCTTTTTCAGACATCTTTCAATAATCATTCGCTGATTACCAGTTCGCCCAACATCACCTAATCCGGCATAACGTACACGGCAAAATGCCACTGCCTGTGTTCCTGTCAGATTATATGTCCCGCTTCCATCAAGCTGTTCTGACCAGATTCCTGTCTGCTGATTCACTTCCGTCAGATATCCATTCATATAGCGAATTACCTCTGGATTTTCAATTGATACCTCAATACCGCCAAGCGTATCAACTACCTGTGCCGCTGCCAGCCAGTTTAACACAATATAATCCTTAATATTTAAATCAAGGTTTCGATTAATCATGCTGATCATATCTGCAATATCAGTATAACAAAGCTGTGAATTGGCCTTATCATAAAGTCTGCCCTTATGATAGCTTCCAGGATTCTCCAGGCGAAGAAGTGTATCACGAAGAACAGATATCAGACGAATTTTTCCTGTGCTTTCATTGATGCTCACAATCATGATAACATCTGCGTTCGCACCTCTATCGATACGCTTTTGATCTCTCGCATCTACACCAACCAACAAAATATTTCGATAATCTGAAATAAGTTCATCGTAATCAACTACTTCACTTCCCGTTATTGTCCCTTGCGCGTCTGTTACCTCAACAACATTTGTTCCATGATCTGCAACAAATACCTCCTGAAGCGAATCACTCTGCTTCGCACGCGCATAACTTCCTATCACATACGCACCTGCTAAAAGCAGCACGATAAACGCTGCCTCCAGCCAAAACAACGGTTCCCTGTGCTTTCTTTTTCTGTTTCCCATACACAATCTCTTTTCTTATGGGCCAGTTTCCGCATCACTTAGCTGCGGTTTGCGCCATTACTCCTACTATATGCATGAGAAACAGATTTTATACATTTGCCAGTAAGCATGAAATTATCTGAATCTAGCGTTCTAGGCGAACTGTATCACAAATTGTTGCACCTCCAACAACTACATCACCATCATAAAGCACAACAGCCTGTCCTTTTGTAATGGCACGCTGCGGCTCATCGAATATAACGTGAATACGTTTTTCATCAAGCTGCTCTACTGTTGCTGGCTGCTCAGTATGACGATAACGCACTTTCGCTTTCACACGCATTTTTCCTTCAATTTTAGGAACAGAAATCAAATTTAAGTCATCTGCAATCAGTTCACTTGAAAACAAATCAGCCTCATCTGTCAAAATCACCTGATTTTTTTCCTTATCTATTCCATAAACATACATAGGCTTTGCAAGCGCCAGTCCTAATCCCTTACGCTGTCCAATAGTATAATGGATTATTCCCTTATGACGGCCAAGAACATTGCCTTTTCGATCTACAAAATCACCTTCTGGATATTCCTTTCCCGTATACTGACGAATAAAATCTGTATAGCTTCCAGAAGTTACAAAGCAGATATCCTGACTGTCATGTTTACGAGCATTTATTAAACCCTGCTCCTCAGCAATCTCCCTTACCTTAGGCTTTGGCAGCTCTCCTAGCGGAAACTGCGTGTGCATAAGCTGCTCCTGTGTAAGACTGTAAAGCACATAGCTTTGATCCTTATTGGCATCTAATCCCTTCTTTAAAAGATAACGACCTGTTGCCTCATTGTATTCCACGCGTGCATAATGACCTGTTACAACGATATCATAACCCATAAGCTTAGCACGCTCATATAATTCCTGAAACTTAATATAGCGATTACAATCAATACAAGGATTTGGTGTACATCCATTCTCGTAAGCATCCACAAATCGCTTCATGACATGCTCCTCAAACTGACCTGTAAAATTATAAAGAAAGTGGCGAATCCCAAGCGTACAAGCTACACTTCTCGCATCGCTCACATCATCAAGTGAACAACATGTATTTTCTCGTTTTATTCCATCACCAGTTTCATTAAAGGTTTTGATCGTAATTCCAATACACTCATATCCTTTTTCCTTCATCAAATATGCCGCAACGGAGCTGTCTACACCGCCGCTCATCGCTATGACCGCCTTCTGATTCATTGCTTTCCTTCCTTTCTTCATCTATACACTTATTGTCCTATTATACCGCAAAAGTTTATTTTGAGTTCATTTTGTGTAAAAAAAAATAACCAACGTTATCCGTTGATTATTTGAAGTTGCGGGGGCCGGATTTGAACCAACGACCTTCGGGTTATGAGCCCGACGAGCTA
>OGQJ01000849.1_pt1 | contig 30804 bp, 28 predicted proteins | sample 1553161 | NCBI WGS metagenome assembly OGQJ01 (sample SAMEA2579923, study PRJEB22360) | human gut metagenome | biome: human gut; feature: human-associated habitat; material: faeces | place: Denmark | collected 2008/2010 | reverse complement strand
CACCTCAAAAACACCATCATACACTAAATCAGTAAGTTGGCAGCATCACCGGCTGGCGCGTAGATTTTAACTTTGCCTGATTTAACGTCAGCTTCATCAATTACGCCGCGAACACCACCGTAGTGATCGACATGACTGTGTGTGTAGATAACCGCTACTACCGGTTTTTTGTCGCGATTTTTGTAATAGAGATCCATACCCACTTTGGCTGTTTCTGCTGAAACAAGGGGATCAACGATGGTAATACCCTCTTTGCCTTCAATGATGGTCATATTTGATAGATCGAGATTGCGAATCTGATAGACACCTTCAGTTACTTCGAATAACCCGCTGATATTTATCAGTTGCGCCTGACGCCATAAACTTGGATTCACCGTATCAGGGGCTTTATCACCTTCTTTAATAAAAGCGTATTGTTGTGGATCCCAGATAACATTTCCTTTTTCGCCCTTAATCACGTCTTGAGGGATAGGGGCAACAAAACCTTTATGGGCATCAGTAAAGTCAGTGTTATCAGAAAACGGCAACTGGTTGTAGAGTAAATTGTTTGCTTGTTGCGTGGCTGCGGTGGCGTCTTTAGGGGCTTCCGCCGCGAGGAGTGGCAAAGAACTGGTGGTGAATAATCCCGTTATTAGCAGACTTTTAACAATATGATTAAGCTGCATCTTAAGCGTCTCCAGAATGGACTTTTATTGGGGGTAATTACGGATGAAAATTTTTGTGAGGGCAAGAATAACTATAATGGGCGTTAATAAATTGGCAAGCTGGGAACTTGATGTTTTCTTAATGGCATGTTGGCGAAGAATATATTCTGCAAGTTGACGTTTTTGTTGGCGCTTTATTTAAAAGGGTGTAGTACAAACCTGTACAAATTCAAGTAGGCATTATTGCCGTAAAAAAGCATCACCGGACACATAACATTCACAACGTGTGTTAATTTTACTGACATCTTTCAAAAGGAGCACAATCATGCCGCACATAGACATTAAATGTTTTCCACGTGAACTGGACGAACAACAAAAAGCAGCACTTGCTGCAGATATTACCGACGTTATTATTCGCCATCTGAACAGTAAAGACAGTTCGATAAGCATTGCTCTACAGCAGATTCAACCAGAATCATGGCAAGCTATCTGGGACGCCGAAATTGCGCCCCAAATGGAGACGCTGATAAAGAAACCTGGTTACAGCATGTAATGCTTAACCTGCCGTAACACGCTTGCCGCTGGTAACAAACGTGCCAGCGCCTAAATGATGCAACGTATTGAGCTTATCATCATCAAACTGCCAGCGGCCTTCGACAAATACCCGTGCGTCTGCCGCTGCTGATACCACTTCGCCAAACAGCGTGTCGTATTTCTCTTGCGCGGAAGTCGCTGGTAGCAATCGGCACTCCATCCACGCCAGACATTTCTCTTCAACAAGTGGCAAACCAAGCACCGGACCTTCCACCACCGGAATGCCATAGCAATTAAATTTATCCTCTTCACGCCCAGATACACTTCCCACTGCCCACGTCCAGTTAGTCGCTGCAACGCCTGGGATAACGATGCCAAATTTACCGTTACGCTCAATCAACTCCCTGGTCCATGTCGACTTATCTACCACAATCGCGACGCGTGGAGGTTCAAACTCCACCGGCATTGACCAGGCTGCAGCCATAATGTTACGCCGCTGGGATTGCTCATCGAAACTGGTGATCAAGACAGTTGGGCCATGATTTAACAGACGGCTGGCATGGTGTAATTCGACGGGAATGAATTGGCTCACGATATCGCCTCGCTATGAAGGGTGTTTTAAAAGCGTAGCTCGTAACGCAATAAGTAACGAAATTAACGGGATTGGCGATTTGCGAACGTGATGCATGTCCGCGATCGCACAAAATAGCCGGTGCGGCGTCTATTCCAGGTTATAAGTTGAGAAAACCACTAAGGGAAACGCCTGATGACGCCCATTCTGAATCATTATTTTGCCCGTATTAACTGGTCGGGAGCTGCTGCGGTCAATATTGATACGCTGCGTGCATTGCACCTGAAACACAATTGCACTATTCCGTTTGAAAACCTCGACGTTTTGCTGCCGAGGGAAATACAGCTTGATGATCAATCGCTGGAAGAAAAACTGGTGACAGCCCATCGTGGCGGTTACTGTTTTGAGCAGAATGGCGTGTTTGAGCGGGTGTTATGCGAGCTGGGGTTTAACGTTCGCAGCTTGTTAGGGCGCGTAGTGTTATCAAATCCGCCAGCATTACCGCCGCGCACCCATCGTTTGCTGTTGGTGGAACTGGAAGGGGAAAAATGGATTGCTGATGTCGGCTTCGGTGGGCAGACGCTAACCGCGCCGATTCGTTTAGTTCCCGATCTCGTGCAGTTCACGCCACACGGAGAGTATCGGTTGTTGCAGGAGGGTGATGATTGGGTGTTGCAGTTTAATCATCATCAGCACTGGCAGTCGATGTACCGTTTTGATCTCTGCGAGCAGCAACAAAGCGATTATGTGATGGGCAATTTCTGGTCGGCGCACTGGCCGCAGTCTCATTTTCGCCATCATTTGCTGATGTGTCGCCATTTGCCGGACGGTGGCAAGCTAACGCTGACCAATTTTCATTTTACCCATTATGAAAATGGGCACGCAGTTGAGCAGCGAAATCTACCAGATGTGGCGTCGTTATATGCCGTGATGCAGGAACAGTTTGGTCTGGGCGTGGATGATGTGAAACATGGCTTTACTGTGGATGAGTTAGCGCTGGTGATGGCGGCGTTTGATACGCACCCGGAGGCGGGAAAATAATTTATGTCAGGTTGCCGGATGTGGCGTAAATGCCTAATCCGGCATACATTAGTCCGGTTGTAGGCCTGATAAGCGAAGCGCATCAGGCAACGGTTTCAGAGTTCAATTGCCCATTCGGCATGAAACAAAATCACCGCCGTGCCAGAAATGGTGACTTTCTCCGGTTGGTTATCACGAATTGTCACCGTCACTTCAATCACGCCGTCACGCCCTAATGCGCGCCCCTGATGGCCTTTAACACGCAACACGTTGCCATCGTGTGGCAATACGTTGTGATGTACTAACCATGCACCCATCGGGCCATTGGCATTGCCGGTCACCGGATCTTCCACAATACCAATGGCAGGCGAGAACATACGACCGTCGGTTTCGTTTTTGCCTGGGCGGATCTGGAACGGGAAGAAACCATTGCAGCCAATCTGTTTGCTGATAGCGGTCAGCGCAGCAAGATCAGGCGAAAGGGCGTCGATATCCACTTCTGGTTTCAGTGGGATCATCACTTTTGAGTGTCCTGTGGTTGCCACCTGAATTGGCAAGCCAGGCAAAATATCGTCTTCAGTGAGATGAAGCGCGTTGATAATCGCCGCTCGTGTTTCACCTTCCAGCGGTGGCTCAAAGCCCGGCGTACCTTGTTCCAGCGAAATACGATAATCATCGTTATGCTTTTCGATAGTCACGCGGTGTTTTCCTGCCAGTGACGTTTGCCAGACCGTGCAATTTCCTAAATCTAACACCTTTGCACGTACATAGTGCGCAGCTACTGTCGCGTGACCACAAATCGGCACTTCAACCGTTGGCGTAAAGTAGCGGATGCGCACATCGCTGTCGTCGCTGTGCAGCAGAAAAGCAGTTTCGGAATGACCTAATTCGCGGGCGATAAGCTGCATTTGCGCTTCGCTGAGATTATCGGCGGGGAAAACAACACCGGCAGAATTGCCGCGAAACGGTTGAGAGGTAAAAGCATCGACGTGGTACACCTGCGGTTTCATTAACGTTCTCCTGTGGCTGGAGAACTATCATAGCCTGCAAGTGGCCGGAGAGCGAAGGGCTATCCGGCCCGCGTGAGAATTAACGCCGCGAACGCACAATCTGATACCGACGAGTAAAGTACTCAAACGGCGCGCTCCAGACATGCACCAGTCGGGTGAACGGGAAGAGCAGAAAGATGGTCATTCCAAGCACCAGATGAACGCGGAATATAAAGGCGACACCATCAAGATGCGTAGATGCACCGCCCTGGAAAGTGACAATGCTTTGCGCCCAGCCCACCAGCTTCATCATTTCACTGCCGTCCGGATGTTGTGCTGAAAAAGGAATGGTGGTTAACCCAAGAATGCACTGAATTAACAAAATGGCGAGGATCAGGATATCCGCACCAGAAGACGTCGCCCTGATACGCGGATTTGTTAAACGACGCACCAGTAGCCCCGCACCGCCAATCAGCGTCAATACCCCGCATATTCCGCCGAGGATCATCGCCATCTGCTGTTTTACCGCCACCGGCAGAAACCACGCGTACATCCAGTGCGGCGTTAACATGCCGAACAGATGACCGAAGAAGATCCCCAGAATGCCGATATGGAACAAGTTCGACCACAGCACCATCCCGCGTTTATCCAGCATCTGGCTGGAGGCGGCGCGCCAGGTATACTGCCCGTAATCGTAGCGCAGCCAGCTTCCAAGGATAAAAACCGTGCCACACAAGTACGGGTAGATATCATAAAAAAAGACGTTCAGATACTGAATCATTTCCCACCTCCCGCACTGATGTCGACATACTGCGGCGCGACATCCTGGCTAAAGCGTCGCTGATATTGATTAAGCGGCGAGCTGTCACACGCCGTGGCGTTATCTTCAATAAACTTCACCTGTTCTTCTTCCCACACCGCATCCAGCGCCTGGCGGGTGTCATCGCGCTCCTCGTTGTTTACTTGTTTTGTGACACTGTCACTTGAAAGTGTACTTCCCGCCAGTTGCAGCAGGGCGTCAAACAACGAATGCCACGGAGCCTCGCGTTGTTTTAAGCGTCCGCCAAGCAGGGCGAGGATCGGCGCAACGTTGAGCAAGCCTTCTTTCGCCTGATCGTCCGGCAGTACGCTTAAGTACTCCAGATACAGCGGTAGATAATCGGGCAGTTCTCGACAATCCAACTGCAGGCCGACCTTTTCATACTCCGCCAGCAGGTCCACCATTGCCTGGCCGCGATCGCGGGACTCGGCATGAACATGTTCGAACAGCAGCAGCGATGTGGTACGTCCACGGTCAAACACTTCGCACCATTCGGCCTGTTTATCCAGCAGCGGCGCGTTAAGCAGGTTGCGGGTAAAATCCGTAAGCATCGGTGCGTCGCGGCGGATCAACGCCAGCGCGTCCTCCTTACATTCCCACAACAGCTCGTCCGGATACTCCATCAACAGGCCGATCACTTTGAGGATCTGCATTATTCGCCCTCCGCTTTGTCGCGCACTTCGGTGATGTTGATGGCATCGATACGGCTACTGTTGAACAGGTTGAATTTGCTGTCCGAGCCGTGGCAACCGTCGCCAAAGGTAAAACCGCAGCCGTTGCGTTCTGCGAAGGCATCGCCCGCCATTTCCCGATGACTGGTTGGAATGACAAAACGGTCTTCATAGTTGGCAATGGCGAGGTAACGATACATCTCTTCGACCTGGGCGACGCTCAGACCTACTTCGTCGATGGCACGAGTATCAGTAACGCCTTCCACGGTTTGTGAACGCATATAGTGGCGCATCGCCATCATCCGTTTCAGCGCCCGCAGTACCGGACCGGTATCACCGGCACTCAACATATTGGCGAGATATTGCACCGGAATACGCAGGCTTTCGATGGCGGGCAGCACGCCTTCGCTTTTCGGCAAACCTCCCGCATCAGCGTAGGACTGAATCGGTGACAGCGGCGGAACGTACCAGACCATCGGCAGGGTGCGGTATTCAGGGTGCAGCGGTAGCGCCAGTTTCCAGTCCATTGCCATTTTGTAGACTGGCGAACGCTGGGCAGCGTCAATCACGTTTTGTGGAATACCTTGTTTCAGGGCTTCCTCGATCACTGAGGGATCGTGTGGATCGAGGAATACTTCGCACTGGCGTTCATAGAGGTCAACTTCGCGCTCGGTGCTCGCCGCTTCCTCGATGCGGTCAGCGTCGTAAAGCAGCACGCCCAGATATCGGATGCGACCCACGCAGGTTTCTGAGCACACGGTGGGTTGGCCTGACTCAATTCGCGGATAACAGAAGATGCATTTTTCTGACTTGCCGCTTTTCCAGTTGAAGTAGATTTTTTTGTACGGACAACCGCTAATGCACAAACGCCAGCCACGGCATTTATCCTGATCGATCAGCACAATGCCGTCTTCTTCGCGTTTGTAGATAGCGCCGCTTGGGCAGGTCGCCACGCAACTGGGATTGAGGCAGTGTTCGCACAAGCGCGGCAGGTACATCATGAAGGTGTTTTCAAACTGCCCGTACATCTCCTTTTGCATGGCCTCGAAGTTGCGGTCACGGGCGCGTTTTTCGAATTCGCCGCCCAACAATTCTTCCCAGTTTGGCCCCCAGATCACTTTGTCCATCCGTTTGCCGTCAATCAGTGAACGCGGGCGAGCAGTAGGGATATGTTTGCCTTCCGGTGCGCTATGCAAATGTTCGTAGTCGAAGGTGAAAGGTTCGTAGTAATCATCAATCTGCGGCACCACCGGGTTGGCGAAGATTTTGGTTATTACGCCCATCTTGCTGCCCAGACGCGGGCGGATCTTGCCATTCACATCACGCACCCAGCCGCCTTGCCACTCTTCCTGATCTTCCCAGTTTTTCGGATAACCAATGCCCGGTTTGGTTTCGACGTTGTTAAACCATGCGTACTCCATGCCTTCGCGTCCGGTCCAGACGTTTTTACAGGTCACCGAACAGGTATGGCAGCCGATACATTTATCGAGGTTAAGCACCATGCCGACTTGCGAACGTATTTTCATTTTTTCGCCTCCTGTACCTGATCGCGACCTTCATCATCCAGCCAGTTAACGTTCTTCATCTTGCGGATCATGATGAATTCGTCGCGGTTAGAGCCGACAGTGCCGTAGTAGTTAAAGCCCCAGGCCAGCTGCGCGTAACCGCCAATCATATGCGTTGGTTTCGGACAAACGCGGGTGACCGAGTTATGAATGCCACCGCGCATGCCGGTTACTTCCGAACCTGGAATATTCATAATGCGTTCCTGAGCGTGATACATCATGGTCGTGCCCGGCGGTACACGCTGGCTGACCACCGCGCGGGCCGTCAGCGCGCCATTGGCGTTAAACACTTCCACCCAGTCGTTATCGACAATGGTCAGTTCACGGGCATCGGTTTCGCTGATCCAGACAATCGGTCCACCGCGAGAGAGCGTCAGCATTAGCAGGTTTTCACTGTAGGTTGAGTGAATGCCCCATTTCTGGTGCGGTGTCAGGAAGTTAAGGGCTTTCTCCGGGAAGCCGTTTGGCGGTATCCGGCGCATTTCACTGACGCTACGGGTGTCGATAGGCGGGCGATAAGCCACCAGACTTTCACCAAAAGCACGCATCCACGGATGATCCTGATAGAGCTGCTGGCGTCCCGACAGCGTGCGCCACGGAATTAACTCATGAACGTTGGTGTATCCCGCGTTATAGGAAACGTGATCGCTTTCCAGACCGGACCATGTGGGGCTGGAGATAATTTTACGTGGCTGCGCCTGAATATCGCGAAAGCGAATCTTCTCGTCCTCTTTGTGCAGCGCCAGATGGGTATGTTCGCGTCCGGTGATCTCGCCCAGCGCCTGCCACGCTTTGACTGCAACATGACCGTTGGTTTCCGGTGCAAGAGCCAGAATCACTTCTGATGCGTCAATGGCGGTGTCAATCAGCGGACGCCCCTGTGCCGGGCCTTCACGCTTGGTGTAGTTGAGTTTGCCGAGGAAATCGATTTCATCCTGGGTATTCCACGAAATCCCTTTACCGCCGTTGCCAAGTTTGTCCATCAATGGCCCGAGCGAGGTAAAGCGTTCATAGGTAGCAGGGTAGTCGCGTTCCACCGCCACAATATTGGGCGCGGTTTTACCCGGGATTAGATCGCATTCGCCTTTGCGCCAGTCGAGCACTTCACACGGCTGGGAGAGTTCTGCCGGAGAGTCATGCAGCAGTGGTTGTAATACCACGTCGGTTTCTTTGCCAAGATGACCCACGCACAGTTGCGAAAATGCTTTGGCGATACCTTTGTAGATTTCCCAGTCGCTGCGTGATTCCCACGCCGGATCGACCGCCGCAGAAAGCGGATGAATAAACGGATGCATATCCGAGGTGTTCATATCGTCTTTTTCGTACCAGGTGGCGGTGGGCAGAACGATATCGGAGAACAGGCAGGTACTGGACATGCGGAAGTCGAGCGTCACCAGCAGGTCGAGCTTGCCTTCAATCGCCGCAGTTTGCCACTCGACTTCTTCCGGTTTGATCCCGTCGCTGGCACCGAGTTCCTCGCCCTGAATCCCGCTTTCGGTCCCCAGCAGATACTTCTGCATATACTCGTGGCCTTTGCCGGAGGAACCAAGCAGGTTAGAACGCCAGACAAACAAATTACGCGGATGATTGCTGCCGCTATCGGGTTGTTCGCAGGCCATACGTAAATCGCCCGATTTCAGCGCCTGGGTGGTGAATTCTGTGGGAGATAATCCGGCCTTGTCGGCTTCAGCTTTAATCCCGAGCGGATTACGCCCCAACTGCGGCGCAGAAGGTAGCCAGCCCATACGTTCGGCGCGAACGTTGAAATCAATCAGATGACCGCTGTACTTACTGGCATCGGCAAGCGGTGAAAGTAACTCCTGAGCAGAGACTTTTTCATAGCGCCATTGGCTGGAATGATTGTAGAAAAACGAGGTGCTGTTCATCTGGCGCGGTGGTCGGTTCCAGTCGAGCGCAAAAGCCAGAGGCAGCCAGCCGGTTTGCGGGCGCAGTTTTTCCTGACCGACATAGTGTGCCCAGCCGCCACCGCTTTGCCCGACACAACCGCAGAAGATCAGCATATTGATCATCCCGCGGTAGTTCATGTCCATGTGATACCAATGGTTGACGCCAGCACCGAGAATAATCATCGAACGCCCATGCGTTTTATGGGCGGTATCGGCAAATTCACGGGCGATGGTTTCAATATACTGGCGCGGCACGCCGGTAATTTGCTCACCCCAGGCTGGGGTGTACGGTTTGATTTCAGCGTAATCTTTCGCGCTGTTTTCATCTTCCAGCCCGCGATCGAGGCCATAATTCGCCAGTACCAAATCATAAACGCTGACGACCGGACAGGTGTTGCCATCGGCTAATGTCAGGTTTTTAACGGGCAATTGGCGCACCAGGACCGGATTGTGTTTTACGCGGCGAAAATGCGGATTTTCAATGCCGCCAAAGTAGGGGAAGGCCACGCCTGCAACGGCATCATGTTGACCGAGCAGAGTTAACGACAATTCGGTTTCCGTACCGGCGGCAATGGATTCCAGATTCCATTTGCCTTTTTCTCCCCAGCGAAAACCAATCGAACTGTTCGGCACCACCAGTTCACCTGCGGTATTAACCGCCACGGTTTTCCACTGCGGATTGTTGCTTTCGCCCAGTCCATCTACCAGGTCAGACGCGCGGATCATGCGCCCGGGTACGTAGCTGCCGTCGTCGCGAGGTTCCAGCATTACCAGCATCGGCATGTCGCTGTAGCGGCGGCAGTAGTTGATAAAATAATCGCTGGGATTATCGAGATGAAACTCTTTTAAAATGACATGGCCCATTGCCATTGCCAGGGCACTATCAGTGCCTTGTTTCGGTGCCAGCCACTGGTCGCACAATTTGGCCACTTCAGAGTAGTCAGGGGTAATAGCGATGGTTTTAGTGCCTTTGTAGCGTACTTCGGTAAAGAAATGGGCGTCCGGCGTACGTGTCTGCGGTACGTTAGACCCCCAGGCGATGATGTAACTGGAGTTATACCAGTCGGCAGATTCCGGTACGTCGGTTTGCTCGCCCCAGGTCATCGGCGAGGCGGGCGGCAGGTCGCAATACCAGTCGTAGAAGCTTAAACAGGTGCCACCTAACAGCGACAGATAACGTGTTCCGGCGGCGTAAGAAACCATCGACATCGCCGGGATCGGCGAGAAACCGGCAACGCGATCCGGGCCGTAAGTTTTGATGGTCCAGACGTTAGCAGCGGCAATCAGCTGGTTTAGCTCCTGCCAGTTGGAGCGGATAAACCCGCCGCGCCCACGCACTTGTTTGTAGCTCAGGCACTTTTGCGGATCGTTCATAATCGATGCCCACGCCAGTACCGGATCGCTGTGTTGCTTGAGGGCTTCGCGCCACAGTTCAATCAGTCGTTTACGAATGAGCGGGTATTTCAGACGGTTAGCGCTGTAGAGATACCAGGAGTAACTTGCGCCACGCGGGCAGCCGCGAGGTTCATGATTGGGCAGGTCAGGGCGAGTGCGCGGGTAGTCGGTCTGTTGGATTTCCCAGGTCACCAGACCATTTTTAACGTAGATTTTCCAGCTACAGGAGCCTGTACAGTTAACACCGTGGGTGGAACGCACGATTTTGTCGAACTGCCAACGCTGGCGATAGCTGTCCTCCCAGTCGCGGTTGCTATGCATCACCTGTCCGTGACCATCGGCAAAGGTTTCGCCCTTTTGTTTGAAGTAGCGAAAGCGATCCAAAAGTTTACTCATGACATAACTCCTGCTCCAGGAATGAATTGGGATCTGATGCCTTGTCGGATGCGACACGGTTGTAGCCTGATAAGACGTGTCAGGCATCGATCTCTTATTTTTGGCTGAACTTCCGCCGACCATAAACCAGCCAGGTCAGTAGCACGCAAACGATGTAGAAGATTAAAAACACTTTCATCGCGCCCACCGGAGAGCCGGTCATATTGAGCGACATGCCAAACGCCTGCGGAATAAAAAAGCCGCCCACTGCGCCAATGGCTGAGATAAAGCCCAGAGCCGCCGCCGTTTCGGTGACGGCTTCTCTTTGAGCTTGCTCATCACTACCGCCTTTCATCTTCACCCGATAAATGGTTATCTGGCGAAAGATGACGGCGATCATCTGGAAAGTAGAACCACTTCCCAGACCCGCGGTCAGAAACAGCCCCATAAATACGGCGTAAAATGCGATGAAATTACCGGAGCCTGTGCCCGGTAAGGTAAGGAACAGCAGGGCGCTGAAAATCGCCATAAAAATGAAGTTGATCAACGTCACCCGCACGCCGCCGAATTTATCGGAAATAGCACCACCAACCGATCGCGCGATGGCACCGATAAATGGGCCAAAGAACGCCAGGCGCAGAATATTCACATCCGGGAACTGAGTTTTCGCCAGCATGGCAAAACCCGCAGAAAAACCGATAAACGAACCGAAGGTGGCAAGGTAAAGCAGGCTCAGCAGCCAGAGATGCAGGCGTTGTAACACTGGCAGCTGGTCGGCAATTGACGCGCGTGAACTGGCGATATCATTCATCCCTGACCAGGCGGCGATCGTGGCAATCGCCAGTAATGGCACCCAAATCCATGCGGCATTCGCCAGCGACATCACCGAACCGTCGGCCTGCGGTACGCCATTGACGCCGAGAAAGGCAAATACGGGTACAAAAATGACCAGCGGTGCAACCAGCTGCATCACACTTACACCTAAGTTTCCTAATCCGCCATTAATCCCAAGTGCGCTCCCTTGTTTGGCTTTTGGGAAGAAGAAACTGATATTGCCCATGCTCGAAGCAAAGTTCGCACCTGCAAAACCGCATAGCAAAGCGATAACGATAAATATCCCAAAAGGAGTATTCGGATTCTGCACGGCAATTCCGAGCCAGACGCAAGGAATAATCAGGATTGCAGTACTAAAAACCGTCCATCGGCGTCCACCGAATATAGGCACCATAAAGGAGTAGGGGACACGCAATAATGCGCCAGAAACGGAGGGTAATGCGGTTAATAAAAAGAGTTGATCGGTAGTGAAATTAAAACCGATTTTATTGAGATTAACAGTAACTGCGCTAAATAGCATCCAGACACAGAAGGCAAGAAGTAGACAACTGACTGATATCCAGAGGTTTCTTCGTGCAATATGTTTTCCTTTATTTTCCCAGAAGGCCGGATTTTCTGGTTTCCAGTCGCGTAAAAGATAACGACTATTTTTCTCATTTTGCAGTGCCATATTGTTCCTCACATGCACACATTGGTAATGAAAAAAAGACAAAACAGGAGGTAAGGCGCAATAGCCAATTATTAGAATTAAGGATGAATCAGGTGAAGTGCTGATTAGAAGAATAGATAAGAAAGCGTAACTGCGGAGGCAGAATGTGGATTAAACAGACAGATATGTGTTACTAAATGTAACCATCAAACGGGGGTTAATCTTTGAACGTATGTCATGTTTCAACCCTTCAGATCGTGAATCTAAAGGGTTGCATATTAACTATATTCACAACAAGACCAGACACTTATAGAATTAGTGATGATTTATTCACTGAAAAGGCCATGAGCTGGAGGAAAACGAGCTGTCCAGAAAGTCTATCGGTTCCTCTCTTATCGCCTCATTGTAATAATCGTTATTACAGTAAGTATTGTTTATTTCATCTAATGTCATATTTTTAATTTTTATATTCATCTGATTTACAACTTCCTCTGTCTTGTAAGTGTGTAAATTATATGGGGTATGTGCTTTTTTTATAGTATAGTGAAACAATTCGTTATCCACATCTATTCCGTCAGAGTGAACTTCAAATGCACCAGGCGAAAGAATTGCCAGGCCAGTATTAAGCTTAAGTGCTGGGGAAAACAAATTAAATAACATGAGCTGCATAGTAGGGCAATTGTTCTTCCCAGAAACATTTAAAAAATTTAAGTTTTTGCTCTGTTTTATTATGGGGGATAAATTTCCAATATCGGATGTATTCTTAGTGTCAATGCGGGTTATTTTATTATTGTCCAGCCTTAAACTTTTGATAGATGAAAGATAAGTCAGGAAATGAAGGTTTATTTTTTCCAACTGATTGTTCGCAGCGTTTAATGTCTGAACATTGCAGAAGTTGCTAAAGAATATTTTAATTTCAGAAAGCAAGTTGTTGTTGATAAGTAACGTATTCAAGTTGGGGAATAAGGCATTATGTAAACTTGTTAGTTTATTATGGGATAGATCCAGCAGTAAAAGTTCATCTTTATTTCCTGCCACAATATCAGTTAATTGATTGTGGCTGAGATTCAGGTACTGCAGCCTTTCGCAACATTCTAATTGCACAAACTCTAGTTGATTATGTGCCGCACTAAAATAAGTAATTGATGAAAGCCGATCTATATCAATATTTCTGAGAGAATTATTATTCATAGATATATGTGTAATGCTTACATTTCTACCTTGAGGAAAATTTATTGACTCAAGAGCATTACTATTCAGACTAAGCTTTACGAGTCTATCGTAGGTGGTTGTATCAAAATGTGTGAGTTGGTTATTATCAAGATTGATAGAGGTGAAGTTTTGCAGCCCTGGTGGTTGGGTAGTTAAATTAAGTCCTGATAAATCAATATCATTCTGTTTCGACAAAAAAGCACAATTTATCCTTTTAGCGGCTTCGTTTCGGCATTCCGGACGATGGATTTCACCTGTAAGTATGCGTTCTGCTTTCCATTGATTTAATTCGAGCATCCAGTTAAGTTCATTTTTTTCTGGATGTTGCTGTATGGATTGTGGATTTATTTTATTAAATATTGAAGGGAATTTCATAACTGCTCCGTAGTAATGCTTTATTTTAATGATTTATTACCCTTGATAAATCAGGATGTGTTTTATAACTCTGTTGTAAAGGATTGGCTTAACCAATTATTGGATGTTGGACCAAAACCTAAGGAAGGTTTATCCTCATTATGAATATAATAACAGACGGGTGTGCCCGTTGGGTCCTTTAGCCCCGAGTGTGAGGGTAGAGAAGAGGAATTTGACTTATAGTCACCAACCCCGTACATGCGACGCATAGGCAGAATAGCTTTTAGTTCTGCGTCAGAAAATATTGTTTCTTCTTCTATTAAGGCGTACTCTCTGGAATAATATTTTGATCTATAACGAATAGACATTGAGTCATTTTCTTTTATATGATTTCCTTCGGAATTCTCGCTTACTTCTACAAGATGTTCATCGCTGGTATCGATATTTGTGATTGCCAGGTTATAAGATAAATCAATGGTCACTTCATTAGTGTCATCAATTATATTTCTTACTGCAGTCCAGTACTGCATTTGGGCAAGTGGATCATTGTTGATGCCGTTAACTAATACATGCCAAAGATGTTTTGATGATATTAATTGATCAATGTCATCTGTTGGCAATAAATTGTTATTGCTTAAGTTTAAATATTCCAGTTTTGTAGTGGTTTTCGCGTTTAAATGTGCAATATGGTTGTCGTTTAAAGTGATTTTCTCCACTATGGGGTGATTGTGTAATATAAGGTCATTGATCATGTTGTGATGGGCACTTAACTCAATCAGAGATTCTTGCCGGGAGAGATCCAGCGATGCTAGTTTGTTATAATCAAGATTAAGAAATTTCAGTTTATAACTATCAGAAATATTAATTTTTGTCAGGTTGTTATTTTGCGCTTCCAGGTTAACCAATGAAAGCTGATTTTTTAAATCCAAATTTTCCAGATTATTGTGATCAATATAAATATTTTCCAGTTTTGATTGATTTGGAAAGGTTATCGTTTTAATTTTATTAAAGCTGAGGTTGATATTGACGAGGCTGGCATTGTCAGTAAAGTCAAGACAAGTGAGACAATTGTTTTCCAGATTTAACGTGTTAACTGTCGAGGGGATAGGGGGTAACTCACTCAAATCAAGATATGACAAATCAAGAGATGCCATGTTCGAATTGTAAGCTTTCTTTAATTCGCTCCACGGCAATTGCTCTTTCTTCACCATTATTAAGCGACTTATTACCCCATTGTGCCAGTCGTTCACAAAAATTGCTGGAGATGGTTTCTTTGTTAGGTAATGCGTTATTTAATTGATAACTGGCATTATTTTTTACACAAGCTGTATTAATATTGGTCATAATCACTCATCAATAAATATTATAGTAAGATGTCCCCGGAGGGTATGGAATAATATTAATTGAGGTGAATGACCAGATATATCAAAAATTGCTCATTTTTACTTAAGGAGTCATACAGCAGCACTTAAATCAAAAACCAGCCCAGAGAAGGGCTGGTCAGGAGAGGATGTTAGAACTGATAGGTAATTCCCGTTGCGACGATGTTATCGGTGCGAATATCTACGGCACGGGTAAAGTCGCTTTCATCAATCAGGTTGATTTTATAATCAACATAGGTCGACATATTTTTGTTGAAGAAATACGTCGCACCAACGTCGATATACTCAATCATGTCCTGGTCGCCGTAGCGGCCCAGATCTCTGCCTTTCGATTTCAGGTAAGCGAGTGATGGGCGCAAGCCGAAGTCGAATTGATATTGTGTCACTACTTCAAAACTTTGTGCTTTGTTAGAGATATAACCATCGCCATAGGTGGTCATGTTTAATGTTTCAGCGTAATTAGCTGCAAAGTAGATGTTGTTGGCATCATATTTTATACCTGTAGCCCACAGTTCTGCATTCTTACCGGAGGCATTGAGAGGATTAGCAGCGGCTCTTTCCTGCGCATTTGTCCGATCGGATTTGGTATACACCGCACCGATACCAAAGCCATCATAAACATAAGTTGAGGAGATACCGAAACCGTCACCATTGGCACGCGTGTAGTCAGCACCATAAAGATGACCATTGTCAGTGCGTTCATTTTTGCCTTGATATTGCGCGGCAAAGTTCAGACCTTCAATTAAGCCGAAGAAATCGTAGTTGCGATAGGTTGCCACACCGGTAGTACGGTATGTCATGAAGACATCTTTCTGACTCCAGGTATCGCCACCAAATTCTGGCAACATATCGGTCCATGAACCAATGTCATAGCCGACACCGTAGTTACGACCATAGTCCAGAGAGCCAAATTCACTAATTTTTAAACCTGCATAGGCCAGACGGGTCTTGTTACCGCGCGAGCCGTTGGCTTCATCGTTATAGCCTTTAAAATCATATTCCCAGTGACCAAAACCAATCATTTGATCATTGATTTGCGTTTCTCCTTTAAAGCCGAGACGGGCATAAGTTTTATCACCATCGTCACGCTTATCATCAGTAAAATAACGTAGAGCGGTAACCTTGCCATAAAGGTCGAGTTTATTACCATCCTTGTTATAGACTTCGGCAGCGTGTGCTACGTTCGCAGCTAACAAACCAGTTACAACCACCGCAACTATTTTTAATTTCATTTAACAGAATCCTTTTAATTATCGTTAAACGTATTTTCTAAACGAATTTTAAACGACGTCATTTATAAATGACATACTGTTTTTAAAATGGAATGGTGATTAAACACAATGAGAAAAATAGATGAAATAATATTATTTATCGATATGTGATCGAAGTCGAAATGAAATATAAGGTGAACTACTGGTATTTGAAATTTATTTTTTATATTGTCGGAATTTATCTGATTAACTGCCGGGCCGTAGACCCGACAATTATTTTAGCCACGACGTGTCGCCAGCCAGCAGAGCAGGGAACCGCCGCAGACCATTAGCGCGCCTTGCCAGAACGAGAACGACAGCGGGGCGCTGAGCAGCACGGCTGCAAGCGCTGAGGAAAGGACGGGCGTAAAATACGAACCTACCGCCATAATGGTGACGTTGCCATGTAATATACCGACGTTCCATGCAGCATAAGCAAATCCTAAGGTAAATGCCGCAGAGATGAGTTTAATCATGACTGGCGTGCTAAATACCATTTCTGGTTGTGGCGTGAGAAAATAGTAAACCCACAGACTTGCTCCCGTTAGCAGGACAAAAACGGTAATTCCGTTAAATCCGCGTGCGTATTTATTCGTTACTGTGCAATAGGCTGCCCAGATAAACGCACCAATAAACGCCAGGAAATAACTCAATGGGCTGGTGGTGATATTATTGATGATTTCATCATAATGTAACCCATTGTCACCACCTAACACCCAGCAGACGCCAACCAGGGCTAATAATAATCCTGGTACAATCAGCCAGTTGGTTTTCTGACCATTAAACAGAATGGCAAAGAGAATTGTCAGGCTGGGCCACAGATAGTTCACCATACCCACTTCAATCGCCTGATGACGGGTCGCCGCATATCCTAAGGAAAGCGCCAGACAGATTTCATAGCTGACGAATAACAGACACCCGGCGAGTAAATAGCCTTTCGGGATCTGCCGAATACGCGGAAATCCAACCGTGAAGATTAACAGCAGCCCGCTTAATGAATAGATAGCAGCTGCGCCGCCGACCGAGCCCCTCACTGACACCGCGAATCAATCCTACCATCGTGCTCCACAGGACGATCGCTATTAGCCCTATGAGCGTTGCTTTTTGTCGTGTCATGCTCGCTGTTTTGTCTCTCTTGCCGTTAAAAATTAAGCTGAATTTTATAGCATTTTTTTAACTGGCCTGTCAGGCAGTGGTGCGTTTTTCTACCGCTATTGAGGTAGGTCAATTTGCGCAGGCGGATTATTTTGTGGCAAACACGTGTTCTTTTTGATTTCGCGCAAAAAGATTCAGAATTTTACTGTTAGTTTCCTCGCGCAGTAATACCCCTGAAAAAAGAGGAAAGCAATGGACGTCAGTCGCAGACAATTTTTTAAAATCTGCGCGGGCGGTATGGCTGGAACAACAGTAGCGGCATTGGGCTTTGCCCCAAAGCAAGCACTGGCTCAGGCGCGAAACTACAAATTATTACGCGCTGAAGAGATCCGTAACACCTGCACATACTGTTCCGTAGGTTGCGGGCTATTGATGTATAGCCTGGGTGATGGCGCGAAAAACGCCAGAGAAGCGATTTATCACATTGAAGGTGACCCGGATCATCCGGTAAGCCGTGGTGCGCTGTGCCCGAAAGGGGCCGGTTTGCTGGATTACGTCAACAGCGAAAACCGTCTGCGCTACCCGGAATATCGTGCGCCAGGTTCTGATAAATGGCAGCGTATTAGCTGGGATGAAGCATTCTCCCGTATTGCGAAGCTGATGAAAGCTGACCGTGACGCTAACTTTATTGAAAAGAACGAGCAGGGCGTAACGGTAAACCGTTGGCTTTCTACCGGTATGCTGTGTGCCTCCGGTGCCAGCAACGAAACCGGGATGCTGACTCAAAAATTTGCCCGCTCCCTCGGGATGCTGGCGGTAGACAACCAGGCGCGCGTCTGACACGGACCAACGGTAGCAAGTCTTGCTCCAACATTTGGTCGCGGTGCGATGACCAACCACTGGGTGGATATCAAAAACGCTAACGTCGTGATGGTGATGGGCGGTAACGCTGCTGAAGCACATCCCGTCGGTTTCCGCTGGGCGATGGAAGCGAAAAACAACAACGATGCAACCTTGATCGTTGTCGATCCCCGTTTTACGCGTACCGCTTCTGTGGCGGATATTTACGCACCTATTCGTTCCGGTACGGACATTACGTTCCTGTCTGGCGTTTTGCGCTACCTGATCGAAAACAACAAAATCAACGCCGAATACGTTAAGCATTACACCAACGCCAGCCTGCTGGTGCGTGATGATTTTGCTTTCGAAGATGGCCTGTTCAGCGGTTATGACGCTGAAAAACGCCAGTACGATAAATCGTCCTGGAACTATCAGTTCGATGAAAACGGCTATGCGAAACGCGATGAAACACTGACTCATCCGCGCTGTGTGTGGAACCTGCTGAAAGCGCACGTTTCCCGCTACACGCCGGACGTAGTAGAAAACATCTGCGGTACGCCAAAAGCCGACTTCCTGAAAGTGTGTGAAGTGCTGGCCTCCACCAGCGCACCGGATCGCACAACCACCTTCCTGTACGCGCTGGGCTGGACGCAGCACACCGTGGGTGCGCAGAACATCCGTACTATGGCGATGATCCAGCTGCTGCTCGGTAACATGGGTATGGCCGGTGGCGGCGTGAACGCATTGCGTGGTCACTCCAACATTCAGGGCCTGACCGACTTAGGTCTGCTCTCAACCAGCCTGCCGGGTTATCTGACGCTGCCGTCAGAAAAACAGGTTGATTTGCAGTCGTATCTGGAAGCGAATACGCCGAAAGCGACGCTGGCTGATCAGGTGAACTACTGGAGCAACTATCCGAAGTTCTTCGTTAGCCTGATGAAATCTTTCTACGGCGATGCCGCGCAAAAAGAGAACAACTGGGGCTACGACTGGCTGCCGAAGTGGGACCAGACCTACGACGTCATCAAGTATTTCAACATGATGGACGAAGGCAAAGTCACCGGTTATTTCTGCCAGGGCTTTAACCCGGTTGCGTCCTTCCCGGACAAAAACAAAGTGGTGAGCTGCCTGAGCAAGCTGAAGTACATGGTGGTAATCGATCCGCTGGTGACTGAAACTTCTACCTTCTGGCAGAACCACGGCGAGTCGAACGATGTCGATCCGGCGTCTATTCAGACTGAAGTATTCCGTCTGCCTTCGACCTGCTTTGCTGAAGAAGATGGTTCTATCGCTAACTCCGGTCGCTGGTTGCAGTGGCACTGGAAAGGTCAGGACGCGCCGGGCGAAGCGCGTAACGACGGCGAAATTCTGGCGGGTATCTACCATCATCTGCGCGAGTTGTACCAGGCCGAAGGTGGTAAAGGCGTAGAACCGCTGATGAAGATGAGCTGGAACTACAAGCAGCCGCACGAACCGCAATCTGACGAAGTAGCTAAAGAGAACAACGGCTACGCGCTGGAAGATCTCTATGATGCCAATGGCGTGCTGATTGCGAAGAAAGGTCAGTTGCTGAGTAGCTTTGCGCATCTGCGTGATGACGGTACAACCGCATCGTCTTGCTGGATCTACACCGGTAGCTGGACAGAGCAGGGCAACCAGATGGCTAACCGCGATAACTCCGACCCATCTGGTCTGGGGAATACGCTGGGATGGGCCTGGGCGTGGCCGCTCAACCGTCGCGTACTCTACAACCGTGCTTCGGCGGATATCAACGGTAAACCGTGGGATCCGAAACGGATGCTGATCCAGTGGAACGGCAGCAAGTGGACGGGTAACGATATTCCGGACTTCGGCAATGCCGCGCCAGGTACACCAACCGGACCGTTTATCATGCAGCCGGAAGGGATGGGACGCCTGTTTGCCATCAACAAAATGGCGGAAGGTCCGTTCCCGGAACACTACGAGCCAATCGAAACGCCGCTGGGCACTAACCCGCTGCATCCGAACGTGGTGTCTAACCCGGTCGTTCGTCTGTATGAACAAGACGCGCTGCGGATGGGTAAAAAAGAGCAGTTCCCGTATGTGGGTACGACCTATCGTCTGACCGAGCACTTCCACACATGGACCAAGCACGCGTTGCTCAACGCAATTGCTCAGCCGGAACAGTTTGTGGAAATCAGCGAAACGCTGGCGGCGGCGAAAGGCATTAATAATGGCGATCGTGTCACTGTCTCAAGCAAGCGTGGCTTTATCCGCGCGGTGGCGGTGGTAACGCGCCGTCTGAAACCGCTGAATGTAAACGGTCAGCAGGTTGAAACGGTGGGTATTCCGATCCACTGGGGCTTTGAGGGTGTCGCGCGTAAAGGTTATATCGCTAACACTCTGACGCCGAATGTCGGTGATGCAAACTCGCAAACGCCGGAATATAAAGCGTTCTTAGTCAACATCGAGAAGGCGTAAGGGGGCGAACAGATGGCTATGGAAACGCAGGACATTATCAAAAGGTCCGCAACTAACTCCATCACGCCGCCTTCGCAGGTGCGTGATTACAAAGCAGAAGTCGCAAAACTTATCGACGTTTCCACCTGTATCGGCTGTAAAGCCTGTCAGGTGGCGTGTTCGGAGTGGAACGACATCCGTGATGAAGTGGGGCACTGCGTCGGGGTTTACGATAACCCCGCCGATCTGAGCGCCAAGTCCTGGACTGTGATGCGCTTTAGCGAAACCGAACAGAACGGCAAGCTGGAGTGGCTGATCCGTAAAGACGGCTGTATGCACTGTGAAGATCCGGGCTGCCTGAAGGCGTGCCCGTCTGCTGGTGCAATCATTCAGTACGCTAACGGGATTGTCGATTTCCAGTCGGAAAACTGCATCGGCTGTGGTTACTGCATTGCCGGGTGTCCGTTTAATATTCCGCGCCTCAACAAAGAGGATAACCGGGTATATAAATGCACGCTCTGCGTCGATCGCGTCAGCGTCGGCCAGGAACCAGCTTGTGTGAAAACCTGTCCGACCGGGGCTATCCACTTCGGCACCAAGAAGGAGATGCTGGAGCTGGCGGAACAGCGCGTGGCGAAACTGAAAGCGCGTGGTTACGAACATGCTGGCGTCTACAACCCGGAAGGGGTCGGTGGTACGCACGTCATGTACGTGTTGCATCACGCCGATCAGCCGGAGCTGTATCACGGTCTGCCGAAAGATCCGAAGATCGACACATCGGTGAACTTGTGGAAAGGCGCGTTGAAACCGCTGGCAGCGGCTGGCTTTATCGCCACTTTTGCCGGGTTGATTTTCCACTACATCGGTATTGGCCCGAATAAGGAAGTGGACGATGACGAGGAGGAGCATCATGAGTAAGTCGAAAATGATTGTGCGCACCAAGTTTATTGATCGCGCCTGTCACTGGACCGTGGTGATTTGCTTCTTCCTGGTGGCGCTGTCCGGGATTTCGTTCTTCTTCCCGACGCTGCAATGGCTGACGCAAACCTTCGGTACGCCGCAGATGGGACGCATTTTGCACCCGTTCTTCGGCATTGCGATTTTCGTCGCGCTGATGTTTATGTTTGTGCGTTTTGTGCATCACAACATCCCGGATAAGAAAGATATTCCGTGGCTGTTGAACATTGTCGAAGTATTAAAAGGCAATGAGCACAAAGTGGCGGATGTTGGTAAGTACAACGCCGGGCAGAAGATGATGTTCTGGTCGATCATGAGCATGATTTTCGTGCTGCTGGTGACCGGGGTGATTATCTGGCGTCCGTACTTTGCGCAGTACTTCCCGATACAGGTTGTCCGTTATAGCCTGCTGATCCATGCGGCTGCGGGTATCATCCTGATCCACGCCATCCTGATCCATATGTATATGGCATTCTGGGTGAAAGGATCGATTAAAGGGATGATCGAAGGGAAGGTGAGCCGTCGCTGGGCGAAGAAACACCATCCGCGCTGGTATCGTGAAATCGAGAAGGCAGAAGCGAAAAAAGAGAGTGAAGAAGGGATATAATCTCTTTTGAACTTTAAGCTGAAAATGGCGCTGTAAAAGGCGCCATTTTTTATTGTAGACAACGTGCACTTTGTTCATGCCGGATGCGGCGTGAACGCCTTATCCGGCCTACAAACCGTTCAAATCCAATAGATTGCAGTGAACGTGTAGGCCTGATAGGCGTAGCGCATCGGGCAATGTCTTTATAAGGTGCCATTTTTTTATTGCGTAACCAGACGGCGCAGTCGCGACACATCCACCGTTTTTTCAGCCTCTGCCAGGCTCCAGGCGTTTTGCAGATTCAGCCACATTTGCGGCGAACTGCCGATCACCACGGAAAGTTTAATCGCCATTTCTGGTGTCAAAGCTGCTTTTCCGGTCAGCAATCGGCTTGCCGTTGAGGGCGCAATTTCCATAGCTCTGGCAAACTCGCGCAGGCTGACATTAAGTTCGTCCAGTGATTCCTGAATAATGTCCCCCGGGCGGGGATGATTGGCCATTTTCATCAGTGATAGTCCTCGTAATCCAGTATGTATGCATCGCCATTGACGAACTCGAACGTTATCCGCCAGTTGCCCGAGACAGATATCGCCCAAATTCCATCGCGATCGCCGCTTAACGGGTGTAATCGGTAACCGGGCATATCGATATCAGCAAGACAGCTTGCTGCATCAATCACAGCGAGTCGGTGGCGTAATCGTTTGACTTGCGTCGGTATAACGCCGGAGGTTTTGCCGAGAAGAAACAAGTCACGCAATCCCTTGTGTCTGAAATTCATTATCATCTCTTCATCCTTGTTCCCTCAAAAGGAACACTATCACTATTGTTCCGTGCAGCGCAACAAATTTCGCTACGTTTTCGCGAATTGTGAGGGGAAAGATGGGGGAGGAAAAGAAGAAGAGTGAAATTGCGGAAAGCGTCTCGCAAAACAGGCTGCGACCCGAACATAGCAGTCGCAGCAAAGGCCTCTTAGCGGCGGAAATCAATCACCATACGGCCACGGATTTTGCCTTCTTCCATCTCAGTAAAGATTGTGTTGATGTCCGCTAACGGACGCAGGGCGACCTTCGGCACCACTTTGCCTTCGGCGGCAAACTGGAAGGCTTCAGTTAAATCCTGGCGCGTGCCGACCAGCGAACCGACCACTTCAATACCATCCAGCACAAGGCGTGGGATATCCAGGCTCATAGACTCCGGCGGCAGACCGACTGCCACAACACGCCCGCCTGCACGGACAGCATCAACTGCCGAGTTAAACGCAGCTTTAGCTACCGCTGTCACCACCGCAGCGTGAGCGCCACCGGTTTTTTCCTGCACAATTTTGGCGGCGTCTTCGGTGCGTGAGTTAATCGCTAAATCAGCGCCCATTTCGGTTGCCAGTTTTAACTGCTCATCATTGACATCAATGGCGATCACTTTGGCGTTAAAGACATTCTTCGCGTATTGCAGGGCGAGGTTACCCAGACCGCCAAGACCGTAGATAGCAATCCACTGCCCTGGACGAATTTTTGACAGCTTAACGGCTTTGTAGGTGGTGACCCCCGCACAGGTAATGCTGCTGGCCGCCGCCGAGTCCAGACCATCTGGCACTTTTACCGCGTAATCGGCGACCACGATGCATTCTTCAGCCATCCCGCCATCAACGCTGTATCCGGCGTTTTTAACAGAACGGCAGAGGGTTTCGTTACCACTATTACAGTATTCGCAATGACCGCATCCTTCGTAAAACCACGCCACGCTGGCACGATCGCCTGGTTTTAATGAAGTGACACCTGGGCCAACTTCTGCCACCACACCAATACCTTCGTGTCCCAGAATCACGCCGGTTTTGTCACCAAAATCGCCATTCTTAACATGAAGATCGGTATGACATACACCACAACACTCCATTTTCAGCAGGGCTTCGCCATGTTTCAGTGAGCGCAGTGTTTTATCCGTAACGTCAACATGATGATCCTTCGTAACAACTGCAGCCTTCATAGTTCCTCCTTTTCGGATGATGTTCTGCATAGCAGGTGAGGCAAATGAGATTTATTCGCCACTACCCAGTATGGATGAGATCTGAAAAAGGGAGAGGAAAATTGCCCGGCAGCTTTCACCACCGGGCGCAGGCTTAGATGGAGGTACGGCGGTAGTCGCGGTATTCGGCGTGCCAGAAATTATCATCAATGGCCTGTTGCAGAGCTTCGGCGGAGGTTTTCACCGCCACGCCTTGCTGCTGCGCCATTTTGCCAACCGCAAACGCAATTGCGCGGGAGACTTTCTGTATATCTTTCAGTTCCGGTAGTACCAGACCTTCGCCGTTCAGGACCAGCGGCGAATACTGAGCAAGCGTTTCACTTGCCGACATCAGCATCTCATCGGTGATACGTGACGCGCCGGAAGCAATAACACCCAGCCCGATGCCCGGGAAAATAAAGGCGTTATTACACTGGGCGATAGGGTAGATTTTATCTTTCCATACCACTGGATTAAACGGACTGCCAGTGGCGACCAGCGCGTTACCTTCAGTCCAGGCGATAATGTCCTGCGGTGTTGCTTCCACGCGTGAAGTCGGGTTAGACAGCGGCATCACGATCGGACGCGGACAGTGTTTATGCATCTCACGGATGATCTCTTCCGTAAACAGCCCGGTCTGTCCTGAGACGCCAATCAGAATATCTGGTTTTACATTGCGCACCACATCCAGCAGTGACAGCACATCGCTGTCGGTATCCCAGTCACTGAGGTTTTCGCGTTTCTGCACCAGTTTGGTCTGGAAAGGCAGCAGGTTCGGCATCTTGTCGGTCAGCAGGCCAAAGCGATCGACCATAAAGACTTTCTGCCGCGCCGTTTCCTCGCTTAATCCTTCACGCTGAGTCTGGGCAATGATCATTTCGGCAATCCCGCACCCCGCAGAGCCTGCGCCGAGGAAGACAATCTTTTTCTCGCTCAGTTGACCACCCGCCGCGCGGCTGGCTGCGATCAGTGTGCCGACCGTTACCGCCGCGGTGCCCTGAATGTCATCGTTAAAAGAACAAATTTCATTGCGATAGCGGTTAAGTAACGGCATCGCATTTTTTTGTGCGAAGTCTTCAAACTGCAACAGTACGTCCGGCCAGCGTTGTTTCACAGCCTGGATAAATTCATCAACGAATTCATAGTATTCGTCGTCAGTGATACGCGGATTACGCCAGCCCATATACAGCGGATCGTTAAGCAGCTGTTGGTTGTTCGTCCCGACATCCAGCACCACCGGAAGGGTATACGCCGGGCTGATGCCGCCACAGGCGGTATAGAGTGACAGTTTACCGATCGGAATGCCCATCCCGCCGATGCCCTGGTCACCAAGCCCCAGAATACGTTCGCCGTCAGTCACCACAATCACTTTAATATTATGGTTCGGCACGTTTTGCAGAATATCGTCCAATACGGGCAAAAACGGCGACTGCCCGGTTCTGGTAAGAGATAAACACGCCGCGTGAACGGCGGTAGATCTCAGAAAAACGCTCACAGGCTGCGCCGACGGTTGGGGTGTAAATGACTGGCATCATCTCATCAAGATGATTGTTTACCAGACGGTAGAAGAGGGTTTCGTTAGTGTCCTGGATGTTACGCAGGTAGATGTGTTTGTCGATTTCGGTTTTGAATCCCTGATACTGGATCCATGCTCGTTCCGCTTGTTCTTCGATGGTTTCGACCACTTCCGGCAGTAACCCCAGCAGGTTGAAGTTACGGCGTTCTTCCATGCTGAAGGCGCTGCCTTTATTCAACAACGGAAATTCCAGCAATACAGGGCCAGCGTAAGGGATATAAAGCGAACGCTGTTTTTTTGTTTTTGGTTCCATGTCACTCACTCTTTTTTGAATATCCATCCCTGGCACGCTTTTATCGTCTTTGCTTTACCGCCAGGGCGTCGGCCCCAAGTATAAAGCAGATAAAAACAAAAACACCATTGCGCAGGCAATGGTGTTTAATCGTCATTGAGGACTGATGGTTATGAATTACTTTTCAGCGGGGCGTTTTCTGCCGGTTGGGTTATTTACCACGCTGGATTTGTCACCTTCGGTAACTATTTTGCGCTGGTTAGATATTTTATGGTCCAGTCCAAGAATATGACGTGCCTGACGGTTCGATTTCATTTTAACTCCTCAATCCTGTTGCTAGTTTTAAGGACAACATCGCCGTAGCGAAGAAACACGTGCTAAACCCCTAAATTAGGTTGCCGATCAAGCATAGCACCTTAAAGTGTAGGGTGCTGGCCACTGACCACATAATTGATCGTTTGCTGGTAGATATCACTGAGGATGTCGTTATCAGAAGCTTCCACCCATTTGGTCAGCTCCATGAGAATGTCATCTTCAGTGACAACACCGTGCTCTGCCCGAAGGCCTTGCTCAATGGCATTAACCAGAGCGGGTTCTGCTGTTGAATTTTCTGCCTGATAATAAGTAAACATAGTGATTCTCCGTGTCTGTGTATTTATGGTGTCTGCTACGGATCGCAGATTTATAAAGCACATTCAGCATGGCAAATATTTGCCGCTTCGTTGTTAAGATTAGTCCTGGTTGATAATTTTTATATTTTAACCCCATGATATTGATAGGTATTATTATTGTGGTGAGTTGAATGATATTGATGCAATATCTCTTGAGATATATATTCCCGGTAATCTATTATGGGAATTTAATTTAAGTGCAGAAGTAATATTTTCGCCGGATTTTATTCGGAATAACCTGCTTATCTTCGTGCGGTTTCTCACGTAGTCTATAATTTCCTTTTTAAGCCCACAGGAGAGCAACAATGACAATCCATAAGAAAGGTCAGGCACACTGGGAAGGCGATATCAAACGCGGGAAGGGAACTGTATCCACCGAGAGCGGCGTGCTGAACCAACAGCCGTATGGATTTAACACGCGTTTTGAAGGCGAAAAAGGAACCAACCCTGAAGAACTGATTGGCGCAGCGCATGCCGCATGTTTCTCAATGACGCTTTCATTAATGCTGGGGGAAGCGGGATTCACGCCAACATCGATTGATACCACCGCCGATGTGTCGCTGGATAAAGTGGATGCCGGTTTTGCGATTACTAAAATCGCACTGAAAAGCGAAGTTGCGGTGCCGGGTATTGATGCCTCTACTTTCGACGGCATTATCCAGAAAGCAAAAGCAGGATGCCCGGTTTCTCAGGTACTGAAAGCTGAAATTACGCTTGATTACCAGTTGAAATCGTAAAGCGTTGCCGGATGACGCGTCAGGCGCGTGATTGCCTGATGCGTTGTTAGCGTCTCTACAGCGCCCGCCAGCACCGGATCTCACGTCCGTCCTCCCTTATTGCTAATGATTGCCGGACTTCACATCCGTGGGTTGCCAGAGGGCAGCGTTCGCGGAAAAAACAGCCTTGTGGCAACGTGCGGTTTCCTGGTAGATCCGTTTTACGTAATGCCCATTCTTCCTCCAGCGGTTTATCAATGGCGGGGAGGGAATCCAGCAATAATCGGGTGTATGGATGTGCCGGAGCTGTCAGCACCTGTTGCGCGTCTCCTAATTCCACAATCTGTCCGAGATACATCACCGCCACCCGATCGCTCATATGACGTATCACCGAGACATTGTGTGAAATCAGCACATAAGTCAGCCCGCGATTTTCCTGTAGCGTTACCAGTAAATTGAGGATCTGCGCCTGCACGGAGATATCCAGCGCCGAGGTTGGTTCATCAAGCACGATCACGTCAGGCTGCGAAGAGAGTGCTCTGGCAATGGCGATACGTTGCCGCTGCCCGCCTGAGAACGCATGAGGCAAGCGGTCGAGATACTCCGGACGAATACCCACCTGCACAGCCAGCTCCTCTGCCAACGCTCGCCGCTGTTGTTCACTACTACGCTTAGCAATCCAGAGCGGTTCCGTGATGATGCGCCACACCGGTAAGCGCGGATTAAGCGAAGAGAGCGGGTCCTGAAACACCATCTGCATAATGCGTTGTGATCCTGAACGGATGTACTGCCCGTGGCTCGGTTGCAGCATACCCATTAAAAGCTGTGCGAGGGTGCTTTTGCCGCAACCTGACTCACCGACGATCCCTAAGGTTTCACCACGACGGATCTGTAAATCAATACCATTGATGGCATGAACATGTTCCGTAGTTTTACCAAGCCAGTTTTTTCGGGCCGGGAAATTGATATGGACGTCGCGTAACGTTAATAACGTGTCAGACACTAATGACCTCCTGCTGAGGATACCAACAGGCGCAGCGGTGGTTGTTGTCACCACACGCTGTTAGCGCCGGGACGTTTTCACACTGCGCACCTGCCGCATAGCAACGATCGCGAAAAGCGCAGCAGTCAGGCAAATGGGTGAGGTTTGGTACCGTCCCTGGAATGGCGGGTAATGGCTGGCGCGGTATTCCATGTTCCGGTGCGCATTGCAGCAAACCAATGGTATACGGATGCCGGGGATGATGGATAACGTCTGCCGTCATGCCGCTTTCAATCACGCTTCCGGCATACATTACGTAAACGCTATCGCACAGTTGCGACACCACGGCCATATCATGGCTGATGAACAGTACCGCAGTTCCACTGGCGTGGGCTTTATGTTTAAGCAGACGCAGTACCTGCAACTGTACCGTGACGTCCAGCGCCGTAGTCGGTTCGTCGGCAATAATCAATTGCGGCTCGCAGGAGAATGCCAGCGCAATCATTACCCGCTGGCGCATACCACCTGAAAGCTCAAACGGATAGCGCGACATAACTTCCACGGCATCCGGGATTTGCATCTCTTCCAGCAGGGCAATCGCTTTAGCTCTGGCTTCCCGACGACTTATTGGTTGATGATGGCGGATCACGTCCATCATCTGAAGACCTATTCGACGTGTCGGATTAAGGGCGGTCATCGGTTCCTGAAAGATCATCGCCACTCGTGCGCCGCGCCACTGACGAAGCTGCTTTTCCCGAGCGTTAAGAACATCTTCTCCCAGCAGTGAAATATGTCCCCGATGTACGCAATAACTGCCCGTCGGTAGCAGACGCATAATCAACATTGCAGTGACTGATTTACCCGAGCCGGATTCTCCCACCAGACCGACAATTTCACCGCGGTTGATTTTCAATGACACATTGTTGAGCGCGTGAACGTCGCCGTTAAAACCGGGGAAACTCAAATGCAGTTGTTGAATGTCCAGAACGGGTTGGGTCATGACTGCTTTCCTCCTGCTTTCGGGTCAAGCAGATCGCGAATACCATCGCCAAAGAGATTAAACCCGACGGCGGTAAGCAAAATCGCTGCCCCCGGAAATGCGCAATACCACCATTGATCGAGCACATAGTTGCGACCATTCGCCACCATCGCCCCCCATTCAGCACTCGGTTGTTGAGCACCAAGGCCAATAAATCCCAACGTGGCGGCCATTAAAATCGCGCTACCGATATCCAGCGATGCCTGCACAATCAGCGGCGGCAGGGAGTTACGTAAAATATGCCAGTTGATCAGATGCCAACGCGACGCACCAAAGGTTTTCGCCGCCTGAACGAAAGTGTACTGGCGGACAACTAATGTTTGCCCCCGCGCCAGGCGCACATAAAACGGGATTCGCACGATAGCAATCGCCAGCATGGCGTTAAACAAACTCGGCCCGAGAGCGGCTGCCAGTGCCATTGTCAGCACCAGCGAAGGAATCGACAGCATAATGTCCATGATGCGCATGATGATCGCGTCTGCGCGTCCGCCAAGCACACCGGATAGACACCCGAGTAGCGACCCCATCATACCTGCAATGGCGACCACCACTAATCCGGCGAGAATTGATTGCTGACTGCCGACCAGTACGCGGCTAAACAGATCGCGTCCCACTTCATCGGTGCCAAACCAGTGCGCCGCAGAAGGCGGCAAAAGGCGGGCGGTTAAATCAATGGCGTTGGGATCATGCGTCGCCAGCCACGGTGAAAAAATCATCATCAATAGCATTAATACAATGATGACTGCGCCGGTCACGGTGAGCGGGCTGCCTTTCAGCATCCATACCAGTTTTGCACCGTTAAATCGCGTTTGTTTTGGTGGGCGTACGACGGACGTTTCCTCGCTTAGCATCATTCATCACCTCCACGTCCGATACGCGGATCAATCCACAAATAGAGCAAATCCACCACCAGGTTGACCAGCACATAAGCAAATGAAACCACGACGGCAAAGCCCATCACTGCCGGGAAGTCGAGCGCCTGTATTGATGTTACTACCCATGCACCCATTCCGGGCCAGGCAAAAACGGTTTCGGTGAGCACTGCGCCATACAACAAATCGCCCAGTGCCAGTCCCAATACGGTAATCGAGGGGATCAACGCATTGGGTAGCGCATAACATAAAACGATATACCAGCCGGGCAAGCCGCTGGCCCGGGCGGTACGAATGTAATCTTCACTCAATTGTTCCAGCATCGCTGAGCGGATCTGGCGAGCGACAATTCCCAGGTGAACGAACGCCAGCGTTAATGCCGGTAAGATAAGATGTTGCAACGCATTGAAGAAGACTTCACCGTTGCCTTCAAGCAGCGCATCGAGCAGATAAAAGCCGGTAACGTGCGTTGGTGGATCCAGCCAGTCATCAAGCCTTCCGCCGCCGGGAAGAATTTGCAGATGACCATAAAACAGCACAATGACGCCCAGCCCAAGCCAGAACGCAGGTGTGGAGATTCCGGTAATGGCCATTATTCGCACCAGATGATCCAGCCAGCGATTTCGCCA